>ERZ780076.512-NODE-512-length-17619-cov-2.560578_pt1 | contig 17619 bp, 11 predicted proteins | sample MGYA00511022_ERZ780076 | MGnify/ENA primary metagenome ERZ780076 (study PRJEB29588, sample SAMEA2148733) | human gut metagenome | biome: human gut; feature: human-associated habitat; material: faeces | place: Denmark | collected 2008/2010 ... | reverse complement strand
AGCACCCTTTTTGGCATTAATTATAAAATTACCATCAATATCAGAAATAGTACCACCTGTAGTACCTTCTACTGCAACTGTGGCTCCTATAAGAGGCATATCCGCCTCATCAACCACCGTACCGTTCAATGTCTTTTGTGCATATAGGCTTACTGACAATATCAGTGCAAGAAATGTAATCAAGCTTCTATGACCTATACTTTTGGATATATTTATTAGATACATAGTCTAATCTATTAATGTTTGTCTTTATTAATATTATAATGAATGGTATTTGAACAGTGTTTAAATGGTTTTTAAACACTGTTTAAACGCTATTATTTGAGTACATAACTCTTGTCGAGCCAGATTGCAAGAGGGAAAGTTTTCTTACCATTTGACACACCTTTAACATTTCCGTCTGTAACAAATGTCATCTGCCCGGTTACGATTCCGTCGCCCCAACCGTCATCATAGAAGTTTTTGGTTACCACCACCGAGAACTGGTTTGCGCCGACAGTATTATCAACGTAGGCCAAAGTATTTTCGCTCAGTGTCACAGGGTCTTTCAAGGTTCCTTTATCAGTCCAATATGAAAATGGAAGCTTGGCACCAAAATTCGTAGAATTAGCCACACTTTGCCATAAATCGGTAAGGAAACATACTACAGTTGGAGTTCCTTTACCACTTGGTGAGCCTTCCTTAAGCGGTGTTCCATCAGATTTAACACCATTAATATTATAATAATTGAAATTACGTCTGTAATCCATTACAAAGTTGCCCGGATTTTCGATAACAGGAACTACAGAACGGCCACCATATTTAGGATTTACACGACACACAAATGGAGTATATAAAACAGCAGTACCGTCACCCTGTGGCTTAACATAATTAAAGCACAACGGAACAGTGCGTGTAAATGCTTCTTCACCACTTCCTACTGTAGCAGAAACCAAAAGGATAGTCAATGTGTATTCTACATTATCCCATTCCGTCTGTTTCATCTTTGCAGTAATCTTGGCATTGGAATCCCAAAAAATAAAATCGTTTTTATCAGCTCCCTTATACTGGTGTTTGCCAACAACCTTCCATACTATTGTCTGACCTTCCTTTACATCTGTAGTAGGAGTCAGATTGATTTGGTTCAGTTCCTCCAGAGTTCTGAATCTGTACTGATTGTCGTATATGCTTCCAGGAGTCTGTTCGTCTACCAGGTTGTTACCGAAGCTTATATAAGTAAAGTAGTTTGGATTATCCTGAACCTCAATTACGAGCTTTCCTGTAGCCTCGCCTTTGAAGTTCTTTGCCTTAACAGCTATTTCAAAATTACCAACAGGCATAGTATTGTATTTTTCTATAGTTACAACACCTGTTGACTTGTTAATAGATACATATTCCTCGTATTCCTCAGCAAGGTCGACCAAAGAGAACTCAACGCCTTTCTTGTCCGAGATTTCAGGCTCGCCGGAAACGCAGTTCATTCCCTGTTTAACGCTAAGCTCAGGATAAGTAAATGCCACCAGAGGGTCTACCCAGTCAACAACAGTCAGCGTAAGAGCGTCCTCTCCGGTACAGTTTCCGTCAGAATTTGTAACCTTGACAGACACCTTATATACATCGTTTAATACAAACGTATGAGTGTCAGGAACGGAAATGATACCTGTAGCATTATCTATAGTAAAGAAAGCCTTCTCAGCTTCAGAAGCATCTGTAAAATTCAAAGTTCCTCCTGAACTTTTCTTTATCGCGGCTATTTCATAAGTGGCGCCGTTTGTGGAACCTGCAACAAGAGGTTTAGAGCTTGTAAATCCTCCTCTTGGTTTTGAAGCATCGCCTTCAACACCAGTTTCTATGAAACCATCCTTATAAGAGATGGCAGTCGGAGCAGCCGTAAAGTTAATAGTCAAGGCATTGACAAACAAGCCTTCTTCTTCAGGCAGGCTTGGCGATGCGGCCGTAGTAATTTTAAGGTCTATCTTATAGATTCCGGCTTTCACTGTTTCAGCGTCATAATCAGAACTTTTGTTTATGGAAACCACTCCTGTTTCAGAAACAGAAAACAGTTTTACCTTAGAATTGTCAATATAAGTTTCAGAATCATCGGAAGCTACTCTTCTGACATTCGAAATCTTATAGCCAAGTATACTGATACACCCATCGGTATTTTCAGAGCTTACCTGAGCAGTCGGGAAAGCAGCCTCGCTATCCTTGTTTGTCACATCAGCCAATTTTACCTCCAAAAAGTCCGGTTCTACGGTGATACCTTCCGGAACAGCTTTAAGGAAGTTCACCTCCACGGCATCTTTATAAGTGTACGTATTTCCGGCAGCCACACACGAAACAGAGATATAATATTTTCCTGTCTTCATATCGGCAGTACTGTTAATCATAATCTCACCTGTCTCGGGAACTATGCTGAAACATTCTCCCGTGTAAGCTTCTCTGGTCTCTTCACCACCCTCACCGACAGAAGAATAGTTCACCTCCACAATCTTGAAGTCTGAAGGCACAGCGCCTTTATAAGTAGGACTGGCTATAACACCTGTCATGGACGGGGCAATGTCAGTCATGCTTGTATAATACAAGGCAAAACTGCCATCATCTGTTGTGAAATCATCTTTACAAGACGAAATCCCTAACACTATAGCCAACACAGCTATAATGCAACCGATTGTCTTACTGTAAAATCTATCTTTCATTTTCATTGTATATAGAATTTGTTAATAAATTATTATAATGTATATTCAAGTTCGTACACCTGACCGTCAACCGTCACTTTCACAGCCGCACCTTCCGGATGGAATGTTCCCGCTGTACCTCCAGCATTATCTGTAAACTCGGCAGAGATATTGCTACCGTCACCGGCAGTACCGTCTGATGGATAAAGGACTGTGATTAATCTTGCGGCAGAGTTCTTAAGGTTCTTCGGTATGTTCAAATGTACCTGAAGCCAGTCGCGCTTCTTGCCAATCATAGTTCCTGTATTATCTGATACCGGCAATTCTTCCGCTTTCTTGCCCAATTTCATATCAAAGCCACTCTTTGCCTCTACGAACGATTTTATCAACAGATTGCTTCCCGACAATTTTGTTTTCGCATAGGCACTCATGCCGTCACCGCTTTTTACAGGAGCATCAATACCGTCGACATTACATCCCGGCTTGCTTAAATCTTCAATTTTCTTTGGTTCGTCACCTGCCTCGGAATACAAATGGAAATTCAGATTAACCTTTTTGCCGCCGTCATCAACACTTGAGGAATATCCCTCATCTACAAGAACAACGAATTTATTGTCCACCATATATATCGCACGGCGGTGTTTGAAATCACCGTTCATAACGGCATTATCGCCGTTCAATGGACCTGCCATATAAGGAGTGTTTTCAGTAACAATCAGTTCATAATTAGAACCTGACTCGTGTTTCAGCATCTTTCCGGTAGTAGTCTTTTCCGTCGGCTTGCCCTTTTCATTGGAGAATATATTCTTTGTATATATAGACATGGTATTATGAAGAACATATTGTCTGTATTTACCACGCATTCCGGTAGCATCGGGGTCATCATAAGAATATACCCCTGCATCAGGCAGGAAGTTTCTACCCTTGTACCACAAGCTGAATGTACCGTTGTCCGGCTGGCAGTGCCATTCCTTCACACTGTTATCGTTATTCTTGTGTATCACCATCATACCGTTGTCAGTACCCCAATTGGCAGAACGGAGCATATAATATCCCGCCACATCGTATGCCTTGCTTTTCCATGTCGGTTTTGTTCCGCCTTTTGCGCCTTCCCAAGCCATCCACTTTAGTTCTTCATCTTCAGGGAAGACAGCAAGATAGTCTTTCAGACGGTTCATCAACGTAGACTTGGCATAAGATCTTGAACGTGTGTCATTGAAATTGTCGATAGTATAGTTTGGATAAATCATATCCTTAACGAAAGAAACCGCATTTGTCAGTTTTTCTATATAACCTGAAGGTAAAATATCCAGTCTGTTGTTAGCCTTTGCAAGGTTATACACTTCCAGATAATCGGAGATGGCAGCTATATGGTAGCTCAAATCCAGGTCTACATGAACACCGTCAGAAAGGAACTGTTCGTCCATGTTCATCGTCTGAAGCCCTTCTGTCACCCATTGCTCCGCATTCTTGAACTCAGGCATCAGAATACCAGCCGACACGACTGCCTGTCCCTGTGTAGCACGGATATTGCCTTCGGATATATAATTCATCCTTATCATCTCTACGCTTTCGGCAAATGCGTTAAGCACAGTTGTCAGCCACTCCGGAGTGAAGTTTGGAGAATTCAGATAACAAGGTATAATATTGAGCTGCGACAAAACTCTTTCTGCCGGCTGCAAAGCCTTCCATTCATAACCCGGCTCAAGATTGTAAATTTTAGGATCATCGAACGGTGCGTTAGGGCAAGGATACTTTGCCATCCAGCTTGAATAAACATCAACCCAGTTGTTGAAGTAAGCCTCGTTCTTTGTGTAAGCATATGCCTTAGCCTGTGGCTCCATCCACTGATGACGGTGCTGCTGATAAAGGAACTCACGGTCAACGCCCTCCACATCAGGTTTATAACCCCAATTAATTGTGCCGTCGCTGTTGTTTTTAAAAGAATAATAAACATCCTTATCGTCTGTGTCACCCTCTGTTTCCACAAATTTAGCTACACAAAAACGATAGTCCAAAGCCTGATCAGCCTTGTTTATATCCACGGCACTTGCAGTAACATACAATGGAACAGCCGGATTCACCACATTACCCCTCCACCTGTAATACTCCAACAGTTCCTTAGCCGCCAGATAATGTTCGCCGGCCTCATAGTGTTGTTTCACCTTTTCAAGTCCGGGATAGCCCAGATTAAGTTTCGAGAATACATCGCCGTTAACCACTTCGTTTGGTTTTGTTTCTACAGGCAATGTAGGTTCCTTGATTCCGTCCGGCACGAAAATGCCGGAATCGTCAGTACATGAATTGAGCATCATCGCTCCGCCAAGTAAACAGAAAAATAGCTTTTTCATAATACTTAAAAATTAAGATTTATAATTGAACTTTTTATTTTCTCTTTTGCAAAGTTCTAAAATTTAACGCACTTTATTAATATAGCTTGTTTCAGTTAATAACAAGACTGTCCAATACATTTCAATATTGTACAAAATCATTTTATTTTTGTGTAATCGGTTTATTCCAACCATACAAACAGTCATAGAATCAAGTTTGTTTCAGCAAATTATAGAAGATGTAAGTTCCCCTTTGCCAATCTAATCCGCCACCCCTGTTATATCACATTCCAAACGTTTTTTCACACTTCCGACACTTATCTCGACACCTATTTTCCCATTGGAATATCCGCCATCTGTAAATCTCGCATCTATTTCAGGATATTCATTTACAGAAGTTACAGGATATATCACAGTGATATATCTCACCGGAGCAGCATCTGTTTTCCTCACATCGTACGATACTGATGTACGCCGCGTCTTTTCATTATATTTAACGGACTGCCATCCTTCCTTCTCATTCATAGTGATTACATGGTCCGAAAAGCATTGCAGCTTTACATTACTATTGCCTCTATAGTTTGTATATATCACATTCTCGCCTTTTACAAGCCTGACGTCCGATGGTGTCTCACACATATGATAGTTAAGGTTAACCGTGCCCTTCGCGTTTCCTACGGCCTCGTCGACGAGCACAAAATATTTCTTATCAACGAAGAATACCGTACGTCTGTGTTTGAGGTTTGAGTAATGCCGGTTCTCGGTCACCATCACCTGAATGCTTCCTTCCGGTTTCCACAACAACAGTCTGGAATCTGTAGTTTCTATATTCTTACTGTCCACGGTCAATGTGTTATGTACCTGTGTCTGTCTGAACCATTCTCTTTTTGCATTCACAGTCGCATCTCCGGCATATATATAGCAACCGCTATCGGTAAAAAGTCTTTTTCCGTTAAACCACAATTCAAAAGTGCCGTTATCCGGCTGACAGTGGAAAAATGCGGGAGGACCGGCCTTCAAGACCATAACAACATCATTCTGTCCCCAACCACTACGGAAAGTCATAAATCCTGAAGTTTTTGAGGCATGCGATTCATAGGGCAGCAATTCGCCTTCCCTACCTTCTGTAGCATAATACTTTATCCACTGACAATCAGGAAAAATATCAAGCCATTCCCTATAATTGCGTTTTATGACTGAAGCAGAGCCTAACTTTGTATCGCCAAAACACGGGTGCATCATATCCGGGAAACAGATATTGGTATAAAATTCTATCATATTCCTGATAGCAGACAGATATTCCGAAGGAAACACGTCATTCGCATTATTTACAGATGTCATTCTCAATGCTCTGCAAAAGGTGTTTATTGCTCCAAGATGGTAACCCGGGTCCAATTCGAACTGCCCTCCGTCATCATATACCTGTTTCTTTATCTCCCTGTTCAATATCTCTACTCCACTGTCGGACCATGCTTTAGCCCTCTTGAATTCAGGGAAAAACACTCCGGCATACACCATTCTTTGAGCTTCAAAAAGAAGATGGTTACCCTTTTCAGAATAATCATATATAATCCGTTCGCAATGACGGGAGTAATTCCAAAGAAAGGTCATGAGAAAATCAGGAGTAAAATTCGGCGAGGAATTAAAGAGAAGGAATTGCAATATCTGATCTTGAATACGATGGCTGGTTTCCAACTGACGCCATGCAAAGCGATAGTTTTCACGTTCAGCAGCAGTTCCATATTTCTGACTCATCGGGTTTTTCTTAATCCAGTCAAGGTATTGGGAAATCCATTCTTTTGCATACTTTTCATCCTTAGTCTGATAATACACTTTACCCATAGGTACGAACCAATAATGGCGGTGAAGCTGATAACGCAGTTCATTGTCTTTCACCAGCCAGTAAGTCCAGTCTATATCATCGCCATAAAAATATGGAGGATAACCATCATGTGCCTGAAATATATGTCTGAGCGCATCATCTGCCTTTTTCCGGTCACCGGCAGTTACTTTCATGTTTTCCAGGTCCAGCTCCGGCTGTTTTATTCCGGTTCTATTACGATAATATGAAAGAAGATTCTCGGCGGCTGTCTGATAATCGCCCTGTTCAAAAGCAGCCTTTACATTTCCAAGTCCTGGATACTCCAGATTAAGGAGTGAGAGAACGTCCTTGTATTCAGCATTTTCATAATCCGTTCCATCATCAGGGGTATTATCTTCCCCTGGCCCAGCCGGCGTTTCGGAAGGGGTATTATGTTCATTGTCACCGGGTATGACAGTTTCATTCTGACGTGAACATGCAATAATAAGGAATAATATAAGCAGATAGCTTTTTTTCATAATAAAGTCTGTTTTGTTACAAAGGTCGCTCTTTTTACAATTAAACAATTCCCGAATTGTTTTAGTTCATTATCAAAACAGACTTAGTATTTTAATTTTGTGCCAAATAGTTTTAATTTTGTGCAATGCAAAACATGAAGTATCATTATGTTTGATTTTTGACCGGAGAATGGACAAATACAGCCAAATTCCGGAAATAAAAAAACGACGAAGCATTTCAACACGAATGACGAAGCATTTTAGTTCAAACGACGAAGAGTTTATTTTTAAGGCTTTAAGGGTCATAAATCTATTAATTAAAAAATAGGTTCACAGGATTTTGAACCTTTGAACCTATTTTCATTCGTTACGGTTTCTACAAAAAATGATGAAAGATATCCACAACTAAAATATCAATATATGTATTCCACATCAGATTTCTTGAATCTCAGGATACGAGTATCGTTTGGACCAGCCGAGTTCTTCGACGGATAAAGACCATTCATTCCTCCAACGAAAAACCATCCCTGTCCATTTGATGGATTATGAACAGCAATCAACAGATTATTGTAATGGCCATGATTTATACCGTTATCATTCCACTGCGGACTTGAGCCATACCACACAATCGGTTCATACTCTGGCTCCGATTGGTTATACATAGATATATAAATAAGATCTGTAAGTGACACTGTTCCTACGGTAACATCATTTCTTCTGCGTTGTCTGCGCTGAATAGTTGTACTTCCATTCCATGCAGTAGTATGCGAACCGTCCCACATAAGCCAAATAGTTCCGCTTGTAGAATTGAATACTCTTTCAAAGTTCTCCATGGATGGCAATTCATAACCGTCAGGAGCCAAAGCCTTGGCGTCTATCTTATTTATATGCTCGGTACTTGAAGAATAACCTTCCAGTTTCGCCACTCCTCCATCGTCTATTACCTGAAGTCCTTGCGAACTCTTACCCTGATAATTCCATTTCCAAAGATTGAAGAACTCATCAGCCGTACAGTCCCTCAAATAATCGAATACAGTCTTTCCAGCCATTGCCGCAGGATCTGCCGATGAAAGAATCTGTTCTGAGAAATTTTTCGCATCACCTATGGCATTATACTTACACCACCACACACCATTAAGCTTTGTAACAGGCAATCCCCAGTTACGTCGTGAAATAACGTATTCCTCTCTTTCAGAACCATCGGCCAAGTTACTTATTACTATGCGTGCCTTCTGTACTCTACCGTTTGCAGTCTTATCATTAGGACGCCATCCTCCAATTACACGTACCCTCTGATCTGATGCATCAAGCTTCACCCATTCGTCTTCTCCCTCGTCGTACTCAACAGTTATCGACTTCGATTCCGGAACAGTAAAGACACCAAGCTCATTATCTATGTATTTTGCGAAATCGAATGATGCACTGTCCTCAAAATGTATCAGTCCTTCCAGTTTAACGGGATGTTCAGACATTACAACATTTATATAATCATCAGCATAATTCTCATTCAATCCTTTACGATGAAACATAAGTTTTCTCTCTACACGCTCCATGCTAGGATACCATATTTTCTTTTTTAGACGAAACAGATTCTTTCCTACATTCTCCGCACCTCCTATACGCTCCACTGTCATCGGGAACTCAGGATCGGCTATCAGCTCCAATTCATCGTCGCAGTCAACAGAGAGAATGAAATCCGAAGCATAGTGTGACAATACTATACCCCTGCGGTCTGCATCCACCTCTGTATTTGCAGGGAATGATGTTCCTTCTACGTCCACTGTCAGACCTCTTTCGTTTGGTCCCAGATTGAAGTCACCTCCGTTTTCCCAGTCTGTTACACTTAGAGTTACGTCAGCCTGTACAGATGCCTTAAAAACATTGATAGTATAGACACAGTTTCTCTTTAGCGTAGAAGGCAAAGCTACTTTTTTCTCCACAGTTTCGCCATCTACATTTATAGTCAGCACTGCAGAGATATTATCCGATGCCTGTTCGCACAGATAAGCCACTCCGTATGTGCTGCCGGTAAGAGGAGTTTCTATGACTGGAGTCACATCGTTGTAACCTGTACTTTCCGGCGATTCTACAGTATTACGGCGGTTAAGATACGATTTCTGTGCCACATTTCTGAACATAATAGCAGATACGGATAAATTATGTTCTTCGGAAACCTTGACATCTATACGTGCCACTCCCCTGTTAAGCTGAAGAACTCCATGTGAGACATCTGACAGGTCAATAACTCCACTCATATATGTCAGGTTCACACCTCCCGCATGTGGTATTGTAGTTGACAGCCATTCCTCCTCAGTCATACCTATATCATAAAAGGAAGCGGAATTGTTTCCTTCTATATTGGCAACCATATAAAGGCGTCCCTTGCTGTCATCTATCTTGATACCGGCCAAAGGGTCTATATAAGGATAAACGCATGTCATAACACCATTTTCAAAAAGACAGGCATGAAGTATTCCTATCTCCTTTGTTTCTGCTGTTTCATCATTTCCGGAAGTATAGTTATATGATGCCACGCGTGGCAATATAACAGAATCTGCTCCATTCAGCTCGTTAGTCACTTCTGTATCTGCACATGACATTACAGCAAGCGAAATCATTATGGCAAATATGTTCTTTATGGACATGTTTTTTTTATTTACTGAATTAATTAATAAATATATTCGACAGGGGTTTTCACACATCTTATGGTTCTGGTTTTTACCGCATTGCTTGCAGCGAACTTGAACCAGTTTCCTCTGCCGTCACTCTTAGAATAACCTTCGATAAGCCATGTACTGCCGGAATTACCGTATGTGGCAAACTGAATCATCTTTTTCGATATACCTGTTTCACTCCATTGATGACCGAGACCGCATAATACAAGGTGCTCTCCTTCATATTCAAAATCGTAGAAGGTAACATTTCCGTAGTTATAACCCAGAAACATGACCTCTCTCTCTACTACAGAGAAATTCAGTCGCTGTCCCAAACCATTATTGAATGCACCCGGATTATAATAGCCTAAATTACAGTTATTACCCCAGTTGAAGAATCTGTAATCGTTATAATCCGGTATTTCATAACCGTCAGGAGCCATATAACCAGGATTCAATGTACCGAAATTATCTGTCTTCGTAGAATATCCATCAAACAGAAATCCTGTACTGTCATTCTTCAACTTCAGACCATCACGATTACCGGCCTGGTACTGGTCGCCAAGAACATTCAGGAACTCATCGTCAGTACATTCGGCCAGATAGTCTGCAACACTTCCACCACGGGCTGGATCGTTTGAAACAAGAATCTGGTCTGTAAATTCTTTCACGTTTCCACGAAGATTGTATTTACACCACCATGTACCGTTTATGTTTACCACAGGAAGTCCCCAATTCTGTCTCTTAACCGTATAGGTTTCGTTATGCACGCCAGACACGTCGGATATCAAAATTCTTGCTTCTTGTATTCTTCCATCGGCCTCAGCATCATTCGGGCGCCATCCTCCCAGAATACGGTATGTGCCATCCGCTGTTTCCTCCAGTTTCATCCACTCCGGTGAGTTATCGTCGAATTCCAGTCTTATCACCTTATCATCCGCAACACTCATTACAGCCAGTTCACCGTCTATATATCGTCCGAAATCGCAAACGTAATCATCATCAAAATTCAACTGCCCCTGCATCTTAACCGGATTTGCCAGAAATACAAGAACAACTCTACCTCGTAATGCATCACCGTTATGTACATTAACATACATATAGCCTTCCACACTACCAATCATCTTATTATTGCTGCTCACATTCAAGCTGCACAAATTATCAAGATTTACGGAACGAGAAACAGTGACATCAACACCTTTCACCAAGCCATCCACACTCACAGTCGAACCTTCCTCACCGCTTATGGCAAGACTGAAGTTTGTCTTCCATGATGGTATAAAAACAGAATCACGTGTCTCATTCACCCTAACGCCATCGTCCAGTAGTGAGTTCTCAACATCCACAAGCGCATTTGCAAGTCCGTCTGAGGTTGTTCCGTCGCCTTCCAGCCAGGAAGCTTCAACAACATTCACCCTAAAGTCTTCACCGTCAGCATAAACTTTAAGAGTATAAACCTTATTGCGCGATATGTCCGGCAGAACAGTTTTCAGCCTGTGCCAAGAGCCTGAGGATGTAACCATTATTTCTACCTCAAAGCTCTTACCTTCCTGGTGCGGAAGATAAAACAACGTTTCTTCAGCAGCCGTCAGAGGACTGTCAGCATAATCTTTCACCATATCAACAGGCTGAGGGATATCTCCGCCATTACCTCCTTCTATTACATAACCTTCAGGGCATACATTCTTTACCTTTACACTATTCACCGCAAGGTTATTGATTGGAGAGCTTATATCTATTCTCGCTACAGAACGTTTCATTGCTACTGCTACAGATGATGTCTGTCGGTTTATAGTTGACATACCTGACAAAAACATTCCACCTGATACCATCTCATCGGCTCCGGCAATCATTGCCTGGAAATCTGATTCAGAGGTCACGCCTACTTCAAAACCACGACCGGAAACAAGATTTCCTGCATTAATCATAAAATACACATTACCACTCATGGCAGAAGGCTTAAGAGACACTACTCCATCTGTTCCCGGCTCAAGTGTATCAAACACCTCCGTTAATATTCCACCATCGAAACGATATGCCGACACATTCTCTACAGCGTCAGTTTCTGAGCCGGAAGTGCTGAGCAATGACAGTCTGGCAGCGACTACATCACCAGATGAATTCCCGGAGGATATGCTGTCATCACTACACGAATAAAGAAAAATCAATAATAATGCAGATAATATATTTATAAGTCTTACTCCCATATTAAAATATTGTTTGTGATGATTCTCATATTAATTGTACTTATGAGGATTTGAGGCACTTTTTAGATAAACAAGCGAGTCTATAGGCATATTCCCAATATTGTCAACATAAAAATTATTCATCAATTCCTCTGCCCACGGACCATAGGTGAACGAACTACTGTGCCCATATCCCATAACGTGTCCCAGTTCATGGAACATCACGCTGCAGGCATAACGGTTTGAATAATGTTCGAACCATCCTTGCTGATATGCTCCAAACACAGTCGGACTACCCAAACCGATAACGCCGTTTCCTGAATAAACCAGTCCAACCTGAAGTGTCTGTCCGCGTCGCATCTTAGCCAATACATCCTCCACCTTTACAGGTTGTTTGTTGTCATCATATAACTTACCAGCATTCTCATGGAGGATAGCCTCATGCTCATCCATGTCTATCATATAGGTAAAATTAAGGAAGAAAGCTACAGATTCTCTACAATGTACAGGACGGATACCCATCCAGTTTCCTACCGGAGCTCCATCCTCGCGTGAAGGGTCTCCACCAAAAAGTCCCCAGTAAAGTGTCCATCCGTGCTTTATTTCCTGAAGCTTATCCCAGTAAGGGTCTGATGAAAGAATCTTGAATTCCGCTCCGGCTATTGCAGCAGCGTCAAGTACAGGAACACTGATTATGCGACCACTCTCTGTACTACACATAGTGCCATTCTCTACCAGTGGAGAAGACTCATAAAAATCGCAGAAAGCAGGAATAGAATCGAAATATGCAAAATCGAAATATTCATCATCCACTGCCGCTATACGCGCTCTCAACGTAACCCCATAAAGTACACGTGGAGAATAGAAACGCACATGCAGACGCCCATCATCAGTAACTGAAAGCTGTAATGGCTTTGCTGTATTAAAAGTGCGCTGAGTCCTGTCCGTATAAACAGACACCGGTTCATTATCATCCAGAATCCGGGCATGGTTTCCAGCTCTGTAAGCATCGGCAGTTATATACATAACCGGCGAAATGTCATCAGGATGCTTTACTGCAGTACTTACCGTATGTGCATGATTCGGCAACACTTCCTGCTGACCAAAATTGAAATCAAGAACAGTCTTCTCATCAAGATAGCTTACCGAAGTATGGAATATATCTCCTTTTAAAACAGTACCGGCAATTGTAGGCATAAAAAGATAAGGGATGTCCTCTATTAAAACTATATCGTCTATAATACCGTCACTTTCTCCCGTAAAAGCACCTCCACCTGTTATTGATGTATAGAACTTTGACTCAGCAAGCCTAACTCTTTTCTCGACTGTTGCATTACGCACATATCGGTTATTATATACAAAATTGAAATCCAGACGACCTACTATCCTGTCCTGTGTTACTTCACTGTCAATGCTTATAACCTCAGTACTGCCTCCTTCAGCAGGAACTAAACGGACTGTAAACGGTGTACACGAATAAAAATACTCCGCTTCCAAAGGTTTATGCAGGTCCGAAGGAAACGCCAGCCATTCATCATCCATACTTGATATTTCATTTATCTCAGCACGATCGGCTGTTTCATCACCCTTTATAGCCAGAACAAGCAAGTTATAGTCACCCTCATGAAGACCTTCGGCATATATTTCCGAGGTCAACGCATTATATTTGCCATGTATCGTAGTCACTATATCACCGTCAGAGTCGGCTATGTAGAAAAATACCTTGTCATAATCGCCTGTACTCACAGATTCTGTACGTGAGTTAATGTCGCCGATGTATGCAGACTTTTTCAAACGAAAACGTATGTTACCGTGTCCAGGACCGGTATTGCCGCTGTTCATAATATCATCGTTTGTACACGACACCATAAACAGAAGACCTATAAGTGCAAATATTGTAATTCTTTTCATTTCTAATCCTTAAGTTAAATCTTTAAAGTATAGGAACATCTACTATTTCTCCGTCTTCCCATCCCTGGACTTCCATTCCAACCGTAATACCTGTAGTGGTTTTCTTCAGATTGAAGATACAGTAGCTTCCTGCCTGGAATCTTTTCAGAGTCTGACTTGCCGCAGCAGGAATATCTGTAATAAATTCACCTTTATCAGTAACTGCTTTAACCCTTAGCTGCGATGATGAAAAATCATCAGTCGGGAGAACAGGAAGATAGGCTTTCTTCATCTCCTGAGAAGTTACTTGCATTCCATTGCCATCGAAACCGAATGCTACTGACGCAGAAGGACTGCCATCCGTAACCGCCTCTGTCTGATTCTGCGGATTGAATGATGCAGACGAATAAAATACTGTTTTGCCATCGGACGTTGAAAGTTCTATTGAAATCAGATTGAAAGTTTCATCCGTGCTGTTTGTCACCTTGAATATTATAAGTGAAGTCAAATGTTTGAACACTACTCCTGTCAATACATTACCGCCAGCCTCATTCCGAACAGGAGCCGCATACATTGGTCTGTACTTTCCAAGATGGCGTGAATCATCCTCTGCTGCCTGACGAATCGTTCCGTCTATTGGCACATTCAACTGTACTTCTCCATTACTGCCTATTCCCATCGGTGGATATATGCCGTAATAATAATTAGTCTGCACCTCTTCGCCTACATATTCAAAATTTCCCGAACCCATAGAAGTACCTCCAACGAGCGAGAAATCGCAAGCCTTAACATCATCAGCACTGCTTCCTACCATCATACGGACTTTATCGCCGCTGTCCCATCTAACCTGGAGCTGTCCTCCGTTTGCGGGCAAGTTTTCATCCACAGATGCTCTACTGGATTTTGACGATTCTGCTACTTGCATTGAGATTCTGAATTCTGTTACTTCCTCAGAAGGCTGATTGTCGGAACCACCCGAAGGTGTTTCAACAGAATTATTGCCGTTATCTGTCAATTCTGTCTTACTACAAGAAGCAAAGGCAACGATAAGTGCCATCAATATCAACAACTTATTTATTCTATTCATAACACCTGTCAAATTACCATTCGCCACGATAAGAATCACCAACAGAACCGAATACAGACGGTTGATTAGATTCTACACTACTTGAACAAAGAATTCCCTCCGAACGAACTTCTATGTATTCACACTTAGGAGCAACGTACACTTCTTTCATCTCAATCTTTTCAAATTCTTGTTTCATAAAACTAATACCTATTAAATTACAAATTATCTATTATTGAATGTTGTACTGATTACAAGACAAAAGATACAGCAGGTTTGTTCAGTATTAATGACAAAGATTTTACTTTTTCGAGCTTTTTTGATTTAAATCAATAAAAAATGGCAGAAAAAACTTCACATCAGATAAATTACACAAATATTTTAGTTACATATTAACACAACAGTCCCCCGCATATTCATAAAAATGAACATACGGGGGACTGGTATATTATAAAAGAGTCAAATCAGAACATATAGGCCAGAGATACCTGCCATGAATTCTTTCTCACTCCTGAACGGAGATTGCCATCTGATGTATTCACAATAATATCTCCGAGCTTGCTCGCACCAATGTTATAATTCACTCCAACCTGTAAATGACGAAGCAACTTCAAACCTGCACCGACATTAACACTGACAAAACTTTTATTTGTCTCTTCCATCAGGTTCTTCCAACCATCATTTAAACTAAAGCCAAACTGAGGACCGGCAGCAACAAAAACCCCAAATGTACTTCCAAACCCTAAAGTCCATTTAAGGTTTACAGGAATCTCTACAGATTTCAGTTTTTCTGAACTTGCACTGTTTACATCCAAACCGGATTGTGAATAAAGTGCCGCAACATCTATACCAAGTCCCAATATAGGTAAAGTAACATCAAGCATAGGTCCTACAAAGAAACCTGTAGTATTATCTCCAATATTATTATCCAACTTGGAAATATCCAAACCACCTTTCAAACCAAATTTTACCTGTGACTGCGCAGGAACAGCCAGCAACAGGCAGACCATAACCACAATAATTGAAACTAATTTTCTCATAATTGTTCTATTTTTAAAATTCACAAAAGCAAAAATAATTGATTTATATTGAATTGCAAGTTTTTTCTTAAGATTTTATGGTTTTATATGCAACCAGATATACTTGCTGAACGATGAATGAACGGCTGATGAACAATAAAAGAACGCTCTCCGAACAACATTCGAATGGTATTTAAACAGTATTTAAATAGCGTTCAAACAGTGTTCAGAGAGCGTTCAGTAATAAGTCTTTAAGTTTCTGAGTTTTTAAGTTTTTGAGTTTAATCAAGTCGATAACGAACTTATAAACTAAAAGACTAAAGAACTTACATTTCTTACTTATTTAACTTCCACGTAAATCCATCTTTTGTATCTTTCACCTCGAATCCAAGCGCTGCAAGGTTGTCACGTATCTTGTCGCTTGTAGCCCAGTCCTTGTTAGCCTTGGCTATCATACGCTGTTCCAGCAACATGTCAACCACCTTACCGTAAGCCTCTTCGCGTGCGGCATTGTTTTCCGCATCAGCCTTCAAGCCTAAAATATCAAATACAAACATATTAAAGACTTCCTTCAGCTCCTTCAAATCTTCTTCACTGATAGTAGCCTTCTTGTCGATAACAGTATTAATCATACGTGTAGCATCGAAAAGATGTGAGATTACGATAGGAGTATTGAGGTCATCGTTCATCGCATCATAACATTTCTCACGAAGACCGGCAGGTTCAATACCGCTCGTAGCCTTCGAAGGAGTGATTCGTTCAAGGTTCTTCACACCTTCCATCAAGCGCTCAAGTCCCTTCTCTGCTGCCTGAAGAGCCTCATTACTGAAGTCAACAGTGCTGCGATAATGTGCCTGAAGGATGAAGAAACGTATTGTCATAGGCGAATATGCCTGAGTAAGCAGCTTATTGCTACCGGTAAAGAACTCATCAAGAGTGATGAAGTTGCCCAATGACTTGCCCATCTTCTGTCCGTTGATGGTAATCATGTTATTGTGCATCCAGTAACGCACCATATCGTGTCCCTGTGAAGCTACACTCTGAGCAATCTCACATTCATGGTGAGGGAATATCAGGTCCATACCGCCACCGTGAATATCAAACGTATCGCCCAGATACTTCTTTCCCATGGCTGTACACTCACAGTGCCATCCAGGGAAACCGTTGCTCCATGGTGATGGCCAGCGCATAATATGTTCCGGCTGAGCACATTTCCAAAGCGCAAAATCTGCCGGATTATGTTTCTCCTGCTGTCCGTCGAGTTCACGGGTAGTATTGATTACATCATCAAGATTTCTTCCTGATAGTTTTCCGTAATGATGGTCTTTGTTATATTTAGCAACATCAAAATATACGGAACCCTGGCTTTCGTAGGCATATCCGTTCTTAAGAATTTCCTCTACCAGCTGTATCTGCTCGATGATATGTCCAGAAGCATGAGGCTCGATGCTTGGGGGAAGCACGTTAAGAGCTTCCATAGCCTTGTGATAGCGGTTCA
>ERZ780076.509-NODE-509-length-17719-cov-7.455050_pt1 | contig 17719 bp, 14 predicted proteins | sample MGYA00511022_ERZ780076 | MGnify/ENA primary metagenome ERZ780076 (study PRJEB29588, sample SAMEA2148733) | human gut metagenome | biome: human gut; feature: human-associated habitat; material: faeces | place: Denmark | collected 2008/2010 ... | reverse complement strand
CTGATTTGCGTGTGCAAATGTACTGTTTTTCCTGAAACTACGCAAATTTTCATCTCTATTTTTATCATTTTTAATGATTACGGACACCGGACGGCTGTAAAATCCGCCTTTATATTATATAATTAAGGTGAGTTCGGTATAAGAATAATCTTCCTTTGAAATGAAATAATTTATATAGTTTTGTATTTCAAGTAGTCGGTTGGTAACTGTCATTCCGCGCTCCGACGCGGAATCCAGTGATGACTGCCGGATTTTTCTTATGCTTTTCGTTCTGGATTCCGCGTCGGAGCGCGGAATGACAGTTACCAACTGACCGCTTGAAGTAAGAATACTATAACATTCTCTTATACCGAACTCACGTTAAATTAAGGTAGCGTAAAAACCACCGCGCTTCACCTGTCTTGCCGGCAATAAAGAAGCGGAAGCCCACGACCGGCAGCGCATAAAAACATTAATACGGCAAAAATATTTTGCCGTATCAAATTAATTTGATACTTTTGCACACGTCAAACCAAATGTGCAAAAACAACGGAAGGGAGGGATTGGCAAGATGTCAATATCAAAAACAAGACATAAATTAGTAGATGTCGCCAGGCAGCTGTTCGCCAAAAACGGCCTGGAAAACACCACGATGAACGACATTGCACGTGCGTCGGGCAAAGGCCGGAGAACGCTTTACACTTACTTCAAAAGCAAAGAAGACGTGTACTATGCCGTAATCGAGTCGGAACTGGAAAGACTTTCCGACAAGATGGACGAAGTGGCCGCGAAAAAGATACGCCCACAGGACAAAATCATAGAACTAATATACACCCACCTGAACATGATCAAGGAAACGGTAATGCGCAACGGCAACCTGCGCGCCGCTTTCTTCCGCAACATCTGGATGGTGGAAAAAGTAAGAAAGAACTTTGACGAAGACGAGATAGAACTGTTCCGGAAGGTATATGCCGACGGCAAGGCCGACGGCGAGTTCGACATCGACAACGTAGAACTTGTTGCCGACATAACACACTACTGCATAAAAGGGCTTGAAGTGCCTTTCATCTGCGGCCGCCTTGGGCACGGCATGACGCCCGAGGCAAGCAAGCCCCTCGTGGCAAAGGTAGTTTACGGAGCACTGGGAAAATCTGTCACGAAATAAGGCGCAACGGCTGACAGCACGGTTTCCAGCCCAACCACAATAGACGAACATAAGTTTCATTATAAAATAAAACGAACTAAAAATGGGATTATTATCAGGCAAGACCGCCCTCATTACAGGAGCGGCGCGCGGTATAGGCAAAGCCATCGCGCTGAAATTCGCCGAAGAAGGCGCAAACATCGCATTCACTGACCTCGTAATCGACGAAAGCGGCAAGGCTACAGAAGCAGAAATAGCCGCCAAAGGCGTCAAGGCAAAAGGCTATGCAAGCAATGCCGCAGACTTTGCACAGACGGAGGAAGTGGTAAACCAGGTAAAAGCGGAATTCGGCTCCATCGACATCCTTGTAAACAATGCCGGCATAACAAAAGACGGGCTCATGATGCGCATGACCGAGGCACAGTGGGATGCCGTGATAGCGGTCAACCTGAAGTCGGCTTTCAACTTCATACACGCATGCACGCCGATAATGATGCGCCAGAAGAGCGGCAGCATCATCAACATGGCATCAGTAGTAGGTGTTCACGGCAATGCCGGACAATGCAACTACGCAGCATCGAAAGCCGGACTCATAGCACTTGCGAAGAGCATAGGTCAGGAAATAGGTTCACGTGGCATTCGCGCTAACGCAATAGCTCCCGGATTTATCGAAACTGCAATGACACAGGCACTTCCCGACAACATCCGCAAAGAGTGGATACAGAAGATACCACTGCGCCGTGCAGGCCAGGTAGAAGACATTGCGAATGTGGCTACATTCCTTGCTTCTGACATGTCTTCGTATGTAACCGGCCAGGTTATACAAGTTGACGGCGGAATGAACATGTAAACAATAAATGAAGAATGAAAAATGAATAATGAATAATGAATAATCAAGCTTGACAGCAAGCGCAATACCACGGTTATTCATCATCACATTTTTCATTCTTCATTTTCATTATCCATCCTTCATTTTTTCCATTATCAAATTCCATATGAATGTCGTTTTCGAAGACAACCACATAATCATTGTGAGCAAACGCAGCGGCGAGATTGTGCAGGGCGACAAAACCGGCGACCGCACGCTTGCCGACGAAGTAAAAGCCTATATAAAAGAGGAATACGCCAAGCCCGGCAACGTTTTCCTTGGCATAGCCCACAGGCTCGACCGCCCCGTGTGGGGACTTGTTGTCTTCGCCAAAACGTCAAAAGCACTGGCAAGGCTTAACGACATGTTCCGTAACGGCGACGTTAAGAAAACATACTGGGCCATCTGCCAAAACCGCCCCGAGGTGCCGGAAGCCACGCTTACCCACTGGCTTACACGCAACGAGAAGCAGAACAAGAGCTACGCATACGACAGGGAGGTGCCGGGAGCAAAAAAAGCCATGCTCCACTATAAAGTAACCGGCCAGTCAGAAAGATACACATTGGTGGAAGTAGAACTGATGACCGGCCGCCACCACCAGATAAGATGCCAACTGGCAAAAATAGGATGCCCAATAAAAGGCGACCTGAAATACGGCGCACGGCGCAGCAACCCTGACGGCAGCATATCGCTGCTGGCGCGCAAGGTGGAGTTTGTGCATCCTGTTTCCAAAAAGCTTATAAGCGTTGAAAGTCCTGTACCTGACGACAAGCTGTGGCAGGAAATAACAAAACAAAAACAGGCTTAGACCGAAGACAAGCGAACAGACAATTCACAAATACATCTGTCAGCCATTAACTTCCTAATTATCAGTTTTTATCCCCAAAACTGACAGATGACATGAATTTCATTAAATAAATTCATTGTTTGTGAACATTGCCCAACCAAACTGCCGACAAACCGAAAAACACGACGGTGTATAATTTTTGTTGGCAAAACTTTTCCTGTTTTCCAAAATAATTACTTACTTTGCATATTGACTATACCAAATCCGTTTAATCTGTGCAAAGAAGAAAGTTATTGAAATGGGGAGCCGGCATTATATTGACCCCGGTTCTGCTGTTCATCATATTGGCCGTATTGCTTTATATCCCTCCGATACAAAACTGGCTGGTAGGGCAAGTGACATCATACGCCTCAAAGCAAACAGGAATGGAAATATCGGTAGAAAGGGTGAAGCTTGCCTTTCCGCTCGACCTCTGCGTAGTAGGGTTCAAGGTGTTACAGCCAAACGATTCGCTGCCAAACAAGAAAGACACCATCGCCAACGTAAGAAACCTTGTCGCCGACGTGCAACTATGGCCTCTGTTGAGACAGAAAGTAGAGATTGACGCATTCGAGCTGAACGACGTGAAACTCAACACTGCCGACTTGGTAGCTTCGGCACGTATAAAAGGCAGCATCGGCCGCCTGTACCTGCAAAGCCACGGCATCAACCTCGGAAAAGAAACTGTAAAAATAAACGAAGCCGCACTGGCCGACGCCAATGTAAACATCGAACTGAGCGACACTGTGCCGCCGGACACGTCGACAACGAAAAACAACTGGAAAATAGCCGTTGACAAACTTGACATCTCAAAATCAGGCATAACCCTGCACATGCCGGGAGACACGCTGCAGATAGCCGCCTATCTCGGAAAGACGGAAGCGAGAAAGGGATACTTCGACCTATATTCAGGACTTTACAAAATCAACCGGCTCGACATAACCGACAGCCGGCTGGCATACGACAACAATTTTGAAGAACCGGCGAAAGGCCTCGACCCTAACCATATAGCCCTGTCCGGGGTGACAATCGGCATCGACTCTATCTATTTCCGCCAGCCAGACTTGAAGCTGTCGCTACGCCAATGCGCATTCAAGGAAAAAAGCGGATTGGCCGTAGAGCGGATTGCCGGAAACATCGACATGGACTCAACACGGCTAACCATTCCGTCGATAAACATCAACACGCCGAATTCAAGCCTTTCGGCAGAACTGGCAATGGACCTTGACGCATTTGACGAGAAAGCCCCCGGCAGGATAAGCGCCAAAGCAGACTGCGCCATAGGCAAACAAGACATCATGCTTCTTATCGGAGACATGCCAACAGGCTTCGTCCGCCGCTGGCCCAACCAGCCGCTAAGCATGAAAGCAGCAGCAGCCGGCACCATGAAGAAACTGAACTTCGGAGGGATAAACATCAAGCTGCCTTCGGCGTTCAACGTCAACATCAGCGGTACCGCCGGAAACATTACCGACACTGACAACCTGCAAGCATCAGTAAAAATCGACGCCAAGACTTACGACCTTGGCTTCATGAACGAATTGTTCAAAGCCCAAGGCGCAGCCGTAAACATACCCAAAAACATCGGCCTGCAAGGCGACATTGACATAAACGGCAAACTTTACAACGCCGACCTTACAGCCACAGAAGGCGGCGGCAAGGTAAAGGCGAAAGGATTTTTCAATGCCGCCAGCATGAGCTACGACGCTTCCCTGCTGGCCGAAAACCTGAAAACAAGCCACTTCGTACTTGCCGACAGCATAGGCGACCTTACCGCCCATGCAAAAATAAACGGCAGCGGAACAGATTTCATGTCGCCACGCACAAAACTGACGGCCGAAGTGGGCATAGACAAATTCAGCATCGGCTCATACAACCTTGACAGCATCAGCCTTAAAACCGACATGGCAAACGGCAAAGCCTACGCCGAACTGAACAGTGACAATCCGCTGGCTAAAGGAGTAATAGCCCTCGATGCCAAGCTGAACAAAAAGACGGCAAGCTCAACGCTTACGGCTGACATAGCCTATACCGACTGGTACGGACTGAAACTGACCGAGTCACAGCTCGCCACATCATTGCGCTGCCGCGTCGACATTGGCACAGACATGAAGACAATGCTCCGCATAAGCGGCATGATAAACGACCTTACCATAGCAGATTCAGGCAGGATATACCGTCCTGACGACCTGCTCGTGGACATTCTGACAAGCAAGGACACAACGCATTTCGTAACTGAATGCGGCGACTTCAAGCTGCACTTCAACGGACGCGGCGGATATAAGAAAATACTCGACAAGGCCGGCGAGTTCGCCCAAGAGCTGTCTGCAGAGCTGAAAAACAAGCAAATAGACGTAGCCGAGCTACGTAAAAAGCTGCCACAGGCGCAACTATACCTCACCACAGGCAAAGACAATCCGCTAAGCCGATTCATTGCGAGAAAAGGCTTCACCTTCCAGGATGCCGACATCGACATATCTTCATCGCCGGTACTCGGCCTCAACGGCAACATACAACTGCTAAAGCTGCAAAACAGCAGCATAACGCTTGACACGATACGCTTCAACATAAACTCAGACTCTACAAACTGCACGTACAACGCCCAGGTAAGGAACAACAAGGAAAACAAGCAATACGTATTCAACGCCCTGCTCGACGGCTACATCTTCAACAAAGGCTCCGGGGCGAACATAAAATTTTATGACGCGAACGACAGCATCGGAGTAAAACTCGGCATGGAAGCGTCAATGGAAGAACAAGGCATCAAAGTCCACATGCTGACCGACGAAACGATACTCGGCTACAAGAAATTCAATGTGAACGAAGACAACTTCCTGTATCTGGGCACCGACCGGCGTGTGTCGGCAAAGCTCCAGCTTACAGCTGACGACGGGACGGGTGTACACATTTACTCGGACGACGAGAACACAGAAGCCCTGCAAGACATTACCATCGGGCTAAACAAGTTTGACCTGGAAAAAGTCCTGTCCGTTGTCCCGTATATGCCGAACATCACAGGAATAATGAACGGCGACTTCCATATAGTACAGACAAAAGACGCCTTGTCGCTTTCATCGTCGATGTCTATCGACAACATGACTTACGAACGCAGCCGCATGGGCGACCTAAGCACGGAATTTGTATACATGCCCCAAAGCGACGGCACGCACACAGTAGACGGTGTGCTGAGCTGCAACGATGAACAAGTGGCAGAACTTAGCGGCACGTACAACTCGGACGAAAGCGACCTTGACGCCGAACTTAGGATGACACACATGCCAGTCAGGCTGGTCAACGGCTTCATTCCCGACAGGATAATACGCCTGACGGGATATGCCGACGGAGAACTGTCAGTAAAAGGGAAACTTGACAACCCCCGCGCAAACGGCGAAATAAAGTTCGATTCATGCTATATGCGCAGCGCGCAATACGGCATAAAGATGCGGTGGAGCGAGGAACCGGTACGCATTGTAGGCAGCAATCTCCTGTTTGAGAAATTCAAGATGTACTCGAGCAACGACAGTCCGCTGACACTGACCGGCAATGTGGATTTCTCTGACTTGAACAACATGAGCATGGACCTGAACATCGCCGCACGTAATTTCAAGATAATAGACGCGAAGGAAAACCGCCGAAGCGTAGCTTTCGGAAAGGCGTTCGTTGACATATTCGCCACAATGAGAGGCCCTCTGGAACGGCTTGAGATGCTCGGACAGCTTGACGTGCTCGGCACGACAGACATGTCTTACATTCTGCGCGACACACCGCTTTCCACAGACAACCGTATGGATGAACTTGTAAAGTTCGTCAGCTTTGAGGACACCATAGCCACGGTGGTTGAGCACCAGCCCATTTCCGGCTTCAATATGGATCTGACACTGAACGTGGCGCAGGGCGCACACATAATGTGCTACCTGAACAACGACCACTCAAATTACGTAGACCTGATGGGAGGCGGAAGCCTGAGAATGCGATACGGCCTGACAGGCGACATTAGCCTGACAGGACGTTACACCCTTGAAAACGCCACAATGAAGTACTCACTGCCCGTAATTCCCCTCAAGACATTCACCATACAGGACGGGAGCTATATAGAATTTACAGGAGACCCAATGAACCCGAGGTTGAACATAACCGCAACTGAACGCACAAGGGCCAACGTTTCGTCGGGCGGCAGCAACGAGGGACGCACCGTCGAGTTCGACTGCGGCGTCATCATAACCAAGACCCTTTCTGACATGGGACTTGAATTCACCATCAGCGCGCCTGAAGACATGACACTGGACACCGAACTGCAGTCGATGAGCGTGGAACAGCGAGGAAAGATTGCCGTGACAATGCTTACAACAGGCATGTATCTTGCCGACGGAAACACCGGAGGCTTCTCGATGAACAGCGCCCTAAACTCTTTCCTGCAAAGCGAAATCAACAATATTACGGGCAATGCCCTGCGTTCGCTCGACCTGAGCTTCGGCATGGACAACTCTACCGATGCGAGCGGAAGCACGCATACAGACTATTCGTTCAAGTTCGCAAAACGCTTCTGGAACAACCGCATAAAGATAGTAGTAGGCGGCAAAGTGTCAACCGGGCCGGAGGTTGCCAACCAAAACGAATCGTTTTTCGACAACGTTACACTGGAATACCGTCTCGGCGAATCTTCCGACAAGTACCTGAAGGTTTACTACGACAACAACTCTTACGACTGGCTTGAGGGCACGGTACGCGAATACGGCGCAGGTTTCATCTGGCGCCGCAGCCTGCAAAACTTCAAGGACATATTCAGCTTCGGGAAAAAGAAAAAACAAGAAGCCATGCCCGCCGATTCAACTAAAAGCAACAAACGATGAGACATAATACAAGCGCACAATCGTCCATATCGAATTTGATTTCTGCGTTCCGCCACATTGCGCTGAGGGGCGGCTTGCAGGCCGTCGCCGCCATTATAATCCTTGCGTCATGCTCAACGACAAGCAAGCTGCGCGACGGCGAACAGCTGTTCATAGGACTTGAAAAAATCAAATACACACATGTCGACGAAGACAGCATCGGCGATGAAGAAGCCGACCACATGGCAACGACAAAGGAAGAAGTAGAGTCAGCCTTGGCAACGGCTCCCAACGGCGCACTGTTCGGCAGTTCTTACTACCGCACTCCGTTTCCATACGGGCTATGGATATGGAACGCTTTTTCAGGCTCGAGAAACAAAATAGCTCAATGGATAACAAAAACCTTCGGCAAGGCCCCGGTGCTGATGCGGCAGGTAAATCCCGAGCTGCGCGCATCTGTGGCGCAGTCAGTCCTGCAAAGCCACGGCTACCTTAACGGCAAAGTCAGCTACAAGATTGTCGAACAGAAAAACCAAAAGAAAGCGAAAATAGGCTACACCGTTGATTTCGGAAAGCTGTTCACCGTTGACTCGCTTGAATACATCGGCTTTCCACAAGAAACCGACAGCCTTATAAACAAAACCATGGGCGAAGCCCTGCTAAAACCAGGTTCGCCGCTTGACGTATCGGTAATGGACGCCGAACGCAACCGCCTGTCAACACTGTTCCGCAACAACGGCTATTATTTTTACCAGCCAAGCTTCGCCTCATACCTTGCCGACACAATAGCAAATCCGGGCAAAGCCAAGCTGCGCCTGCAAATGGCAGCCAACCTTCCGTCGGTAGCAAAGCGCAAATGGCATATCGGCAAAATAAGCATCAACCTGCGCAAGCAGTTCATGGAAGAGCTGAAAGACTCGTTCAGCCACCGCTATTTCGCCGTAAGGTTCAACGGCAAACGCCCTCCCATACGCCCAAGGATTATACTCGCAGACCTGAAACTGCGCCCACGACAGCTGTTCAACTACGACAAATACATAGAATCGGCGAATAAAATCAACGGCTCGGGGCTGTTCAGCTCGGCCGAATTCACCTTCACGCCGCGTGACACCACGGGGCGCAGCGACACCCTTGACGTTGACCTTACCTGCACGTTCGGCAAGCCATACGACTTTTACATCGAAACAAATTACCGCAACAAGATAAACGGACGCCACGGTCCCGAGCTTGTAATAGGTTTCACCAAGCGCAACGCGTTCCGCGGCGGAGAGAAACTTGACATCAACCTGCACGGCTCATACGAATGGGAGCAGGGCGGAAACGTCAACGGCTCGGGAGGCAACATGAACTCATACGAATACGGACTTGACGCATCCATTGAGTTTCCGCGCCTCGTTGTGCCGTTCGTCAAGTTCAGACGGCGCTTCTACACCACGCCGTCAACATACGCCAAGGTGGGCATGAACGTACTCAACCGCCCGAGTTACTTCAGGATGCACACGTTTTCAGCCGAATGGACATACACCTGGCAGCGTTCCGACAAATGGAGGCACGAGTTCAGTCCGCTCACACTGAAATACCAGAAGCTCAACCGCACCACAGCAAAGTTTGACTCCATACTATACGCCAACCCTTACCTGCAAACGTCGATGCAGGACGTGTTCATACCGAAGATGCACTATACGCTGACCTACAGCTCGAAAATGCGCAGCCGCAACCCATTCGTATGGGAAACGACACTCACCGAGTCGGGCAACATCCTTTCATTGGGCTACATGGCGGCAGGCAACAAATGGAACGAGGCAAACAAGCAGCTGTTCAACAACCCTTACGCACAATTCTTCAAAATTGAGACAAACATAAGCAAGACGTGGCAGCTGGGACAGAAGTCACAGCTCGTAGCCCACGCCGACGCAGGCGTAATCTACTCTTACGGAAACAGCCTAAGCGCACCATACAGCGAGCAGTTCTACGTGGGCGGAGCCAACAGCATCAGGGCGTTCGCCGTACGCAGCATCGGCCCCGGCAGCTACACTACCGACGTGTCGCGCCTGTCATACCTCGACCAGACAGGCGACATCAAGCTGCAGCTTAACCTTGAATACCGCTTCAACCTCTTCGGCAGCCTATACGGAGCGGCGTTCATCGATGCCGGCAACGTGTGGGCGCTGCGCGATGACGGCTACCGCCACGGCGCACAGTTCAAGTTCAAGAACGTGCTTAAGGAAATGGCGCTCGGCACCGGCGTAGGCATACGTTACGACTTGGACTTCCTCGTGCTGCGCCTCGACTGGGGAGTCGGCCTCCACGTGCCTTACGAAACAGGCAAGAGCGGCTTCTACAACATACCGAAATTCAAGGACGGACAGGCCATACACCTTGCCATAGGCTACCCGTTCTGACAAATTGGAACAACATCGCCAATATTCAAAATCCCTTTCGCAATCATAACTTAATTAATAGACAAAATGAACATACAACGCATAAAACCGCACATAATGTCAAGCCTTCCAAGATTTGCGCTGATGCTTTACGCCATTTCCCCAATAACGGAACAGAAAGAGTGGATATTCAACATCGTTTTCATATTGGCGGGATGCCTTGGCATTATCTCCATCGGATATGCCATATACACAGCCAGCAAAGGCTTTAATGCTTTTGCAAGATTCATGATAGGAACGCCAAAAGACAACTTGAACGACCTTATGCTTGCAATTGTCGGACTTACCGTATGCTATTCCATGGACTTGGGTTACGATGCTTGGCTATGGTGGTTTATATTTGTTGTAGCCATACTCGAACTTTTATACCCTACAAAAGCATAACGGCATCAACAAGAAGCCTCATTCGCGTCAAGTCTGTAATCAGTTGATTGTCAGTCGTTTCCCAATAGGCCACCTTTTGCGATGCGAAAGGTGGCTTTTTAGCGCGTAAAAGGTGGCTTTTCGCACGCTAAAAAGCCGCCTTTTGAAGCCACACTCCCAACAAGCCGGACACCCACCCCTGCCCTCCCGAAGAGAGGGAGCTTGACTGCCATTGTTTGCTTAACAACATTATGTATTTCCATTGACAACAATCGAGGCACTCGGCAATTGACTTTAAACAGTGCTGTTATTACAACCTAATGCCATACACCTGAACTGCGAATGAACCACCTTTTGACTAATAAAAGCTCACAAATATTCCTTTTTTTAACAAAAATCACTATATTTGCACATCGCAAACACCCACGCGCGGCATGGCTTGCATGCCGCACGCCGGGAACAACCGAAAAGCATGCTATATATTTAAGGTATAAACAAAAGATATTATGAAACCAACGTTATTACTCCTGGCTGCCGGCATGGGCAGCCGTTACGGCGGACTGAAGCAGCTCGACGGCCTCGGCCCGAACGGCGAGACTATCATGGACTACTCCATTTACGATGCCATCAAGGCCGGCTTCGGCAAGATTGTTTTCGTTATCCGCAAGGACTTCGAGCAGGACTTCCGCGAGAAGATACTTAGCAAATACGAGGGTCACGTGCCCGTTGAGCTGTGCTTCCAGAGCCTTGACGCTCTGCCCGAGGGCTTCACCTGCCCCGAAGGCCGCGTAAAGCCGTGGGGTACGAACCACGCAGTACTCATGGCAAAGGACGTAATCCGCGAGCCGTTCTGCGTAATCAACTGCGACGACTTCTACAACCGCGACGCCTTCATGGTTATCGGAAAGTTCCTTGCCGACCTGCCCGAAGGCAGCAAGAACCGCTACGCAATGGTGGGCTTCCGCGTAGGCAACACGCTGTCTGACAACGGCACGGTGGCGCGCGGCATCTGCTCGAAGGACGACAACGAGTGTCTTACAACCGTAGTGGAGCGCACCGAGATAATGCGCGTTGACGGCTCGGTATGCTACAAGGACGAGCAGGGCCAGTGGGTGGCCGTTGACGACAACACGCCTGTGTCGATGAACATGTGGGGTTTCACGCCCGACTACTTCACACACAGCGAGGAGTATTTCAAGGGATTTCTGTCTGACCCGGCCAACATGGCCAACCCCAAGGCTGAGTTCTTTATCCCGCTGATGGTAAACAAGCTCATCAACGACGGCACGGCAACGGTAAAAGTGCTCGACACAACGAGCAAATGGTTCGGCGTGACATACGCCGCCGACCGCCAGAGCGGCGTGGACAAGATACAGACACTTGTAAACGAAGGAGTTTATCCCGAAAAACTTTGGTAAGGTTTTATGGGGTTATGAGGTTTTAAGGTTATGCGGTTGTACGGTTTTCCAATTGGATTTCAATTGAAAAACCTGCGGCACCATTATTATTCAAGCATTAAAGTCAACCTTAAAACCTCATAACCGTATAACCTTACAACCGCAAACATTACACAATGGACATCAACCTACTTAACGACGAGGAGCTGTCAAAGCTGCAAGAGCTTATCGGCTCTTCAGAGAAAATAGCCCTTTGCTGCCACCGCAGCCCCGATGGCGACGCCATAGGCTCGGTGCTCGGCATGGCCGAATACTTGTATTCGTCAGGCAAAGTGCCCGTGATGCTCGTGCCTGACGCCTACCCCGACTTCCTGCAGTGGCTGCCCGGAACGGAGCGCATGGTGAGGTATGACAAGCACAAGGCGTTCGCCGACGAGATACTCGCCGGCGCCGACCTGCTGTTCTGCCTTGACTTCAACACCGTGCAGCGCACAGACAACATGGCCGAAGCCATCACCGCGTCGCCGGCAAAGAAAGTTATGATTGACCACCACCTCGCGCCCGACATGGACACAGACCTGTGCATATCGCACCCGGAGGCCTGCAGCACGTGCGAACTGGTGTTCCGCATCATCTGGCAGCTCGGCGGTTTCGACCTTATGACAAAAAAATGCGCCGTGCCATTGTACTGCGGCATGATGACAGACACCGGCGGATTTACGTACAACTCTACTCGGCCCGAAATATTTTTCATCATCAGCCAGCTGCTTACCAAGCGCATAAACAAGGACAAGATTTACCGTAACGTTTACAACAACTACAGCGAATGGCGCATGAGGCTGACAGGATATGTGCTGTACGAGAAGATGGTTATAGTCCCGGAAAGCAAGGCCGCATACTTCACACTGACACGCGACGACCTGCGGAAGTTCCACTACATAAAGGGCGACGCCGAAGGTTTGGTGAACATGCCGCTGCAAATAAAGGGTACGAAACTAAGCATATCGCTGCGCGAGGACACAGAAAAGGACAACCTCGTATGGGTGAGCCTGCGCTCTGTTGACGACTTTCCATGCAACAAAATGGCCGAACTTTACTTTAACGGAGGCGGACACCTCAACGCTTCAGGCGGCCGCCTTGAATGCAGCATATCCGAAGCCGAAGCCATAGTGCGCAAGGCTATTAAGGAATTTTGCTAAATATAGTAAACGAGCTGACAAGGGACAAGCAGACAAGTTGGTTACCTACCACCCAACAAAGAATATTACTCATCTGCTTGTTCTTCGTCTGCTCCAATCTTTAACTTGTCGACTCGTCCCTTGTCAACTTGTCGACTAAAAATCATCTCACATTAATCATCTTGTGCGTTTGCAATGACAAACGCCACTTTGGATGAGCCAAGCAATAGCTGACAGCCCCGTTCAATATGCACGCATTGGCCTCGCTGTCGCCCACGTCACACGGCTGCAAGCAATAAACCTTGGCCAAAAAACCGTCATACTGCGACATATCAAGCTCTGAAGAGGTAAAGACAACCTTCAGCTCATCAATATGCGAGAGCCTTACCGGGCGGTATTTTGGCGAACACGTAACCCAGTCAACGCAGCATCCGGCAGGCAACGGCACCGTGCCGTTAGTCTCAATCTGCACAAATTTGCCGGCTTCATGAAGCCTGTCGACGAGCGAAGGTGTAAGCTGCAACGCCGGTTCGCCGCCGGTTATAACAACATGGCGTGCCGGATATTTGACTACTTCCCGCATTATTTCTTCTTCAGACATTTCCATGAAACCGTCATGAAGCGTGTCGCAGAACGAACATTTCAGGTTGCAGCCTGAGAAACGCACGAACACCGCAGGCGTACCCGAATAGAAACCCTCGCCTTGCAGCGAATAAAAGATTTCATTCACACGCATCGCCGCAGTCCTCATCTTTCACATAAGTAACCCTGTTGTTCCTGCTCTCCTCAATGTCAACGCGGTAACAATGCTCCACCTGGTCGCATATCCAGCGCGCTATGTTCTCCGCCGTAGGGTTGAACGGCAGCAGCTCGTTGAAATCGCCGTGGTCAAGATAGCCGTGTATCTTTTCCTTTATACGCTTGAAGTCGACTACCATGCCCTCTTCGTTCAGCTCTTTTGCCTTGCAGTGTACCGTAACAATCCAGTTATGGCCGTGCACCATGCGGCACTTGCTGTCATAAGGAAGTTCAAGACGATGGCAGCCGGCAATCTCCATTTGCTTTGAAACGTAATACATAATAATTGTAATAATCGCTTTTTAACACTGCAAATATAACGATTTTTTCCGTCACCCACAATCATTGCGCCACCTATCGGCACTTATCCCGCCAAACGGAAGCCGCAACAGCTGTTTCCGCACACAGCGAAATGCAGCGAAACCGCCGTAAACAGAATGGATTTGAAAGGTTTTTCCTAATCGGGGGATGAGGCGTCTTGGTATTTTATTTTTACATTATTAGCACACAATTTATTGATTTTCAACATGATATAAAATATTAATCTACCATTAAAATGTCCAAAAATCAGACAAAACACTTGGCTCGTATCAGTTTTTTTCATACCTTTGCAGCGGTAAAAAGATAAGGATAGTGAATCTTCTTTTGTTTTGAAAGCCACTATTCACGTTAGTTTTTAACTGGCATCCAGGCCCGGCTTGGCACTTGTCCCATACGCAATCCGCGCGCCGCGAACACAATCACATACATTTGTTCAGATGCCATAAACAACATTTTATGGACAGAATATTAAGGAAAGTATTTGTAACTTTGTTCATTTTTGCGACAGGAACTTATGCCTGCGCAAGCAACAAGGGAGCGAATAGCTCGAAATTCAATTGGAATCCGGTGATGGATGCGATAATTGAAGTAGAAAGCGAAGGCAATCCGAAAGCCGTAAGCGGAAACTCTTGCGGAGCGATGCAAATCACTCCGATACTGGTGAAAGAATGCAACAACATTCTAAAGAAGCAGAAAAGCAAAAAGCGCTTCAAGCTGTCTGACCGTTTCAACGTCAGGAAATCGAAAGAGATGTTCGTCCTGATTCAGGCGCACCACAACCCCGAAAACAATGTGGAAAAAGCCATACGCTCATGGAACGGCGGACCAAGATACAGCGTCAGGGGTACGCAAAAGTATCTGAACAAGGTAATGAAAATACTCAAAAAGAGGTAATAACCAAACAAATACGCGCCATGTCCTGACAACGGACATGGCGCGTATTCGTTATAAAGACAACATAAAAGAACAAAAAAATTTGAATTTAATCCTAATAAGGCAACCGTATTCAATCAAATGGCATTATCTTTGTAAAACTATTTGTTGAAACAAAACATTGAATTTATGACAATTGGAATTATTATCTTAGTGGTTGTAGTGCTGCTCGTAATATGGGGAGTCAGCCTGTACAACAACCTTGTGAAGCTGAAGAACAACCGCGAAAACGCGTTCGCCAACATCGATGTCCAGCTGAAACAGCGTCACGACCTCGTTCCGCAACTTGTTTCCACCGTAAAAGGTTACGCGACACACGAGCGCGAAGTGCTGCAAAGGGTAACCGAAGCACGCTCCGTAGCCATGAACGCAACCGGCATAAACGACAAAATAAACGCCGAGAACGCGCTGACAAGCGCACTCGCCGGACTGAAAGTGTCGCTCGAGGCATATCCAGACCTCAAGGCGAACCAGAACTTCATGCACCTGCAGACGGAACTGTCAGACCTCGAAAACAAGCTGGCCGCAGCACGCCGCTTCTTCAATTCAACTACGCGCGAACTTAACAACGCCGTAGAAACATTCCCTTCAAACATCTTCGCAAAGATGTTCCACTTCGGAAAAGAGCCGATGTTTGAAGTTCCACAGGAAGAACGTGCGGCATATGACAAGGCTCCTGAAATAAACTTCTAACAGCAAGCGCATTATGAGATATGTAGGAATGCATACCCAAATCCGCCGCAACAACATGCTGACAACCATCCTCCTGTTGATGTTTCCTGTCATCATTCTCGGCATGGTTTGGGTGTTCCTCGCATTGGTAAACTATTTCGGCAGCGGCGTTTACGACCAGTATGGCAACATAGTACGCCATCTTGACACGGCCGTGGTAAACCATTACTTCCTGAACACTATTCCGTGGGTCATTGCCGGAGTCGGCGTATGGTTCCTTATAGCGTATTTCTCAAATACGGCCATGGTGCGTGCCGCAACCGGCTCGCGCCCCATCACACGCAAAGAGAACCCGAGGATTTACAACATAGTTGAGAACCTGTGCATAGCCTGCAACATGGACATGCCGAAAATCAACATTGTCGACGACCCCCAGCTTAACGCATTTTCCAGCGGAATAGACAAGAAGAGCTACACAGTGACGCTGACTACCGGCATAATAAACCGCCTGAACGACGACGAACTGGCCGGAGTGATCGGCCATGAGCTTACCCACATACGCAACCACGACACCCGTCTGCTCATCATAAGCATTATTTTCGTAGGCATAGTGTCAACCATCATGAGCCTTGTGGTGCAGATGATGTACAACGCCTTCTGGTTCGGCGGCATGAGCCACCGCAGCAGTAGCAACGAAGACAACCGCAGCAACGGCATATCAATGCTTGTCGTGTTCATCATTGCGGCCCTGTGTTGCGCCGTGGCTTACCTGTTCACGCTGCTCACACGCTTCGCAATCTCGCGCAAAAGGGAGTACATGGCCGACGCAGGAGGAGCCGAACTGTGCGGCAATCCGCTTGCCCTTGCCTCCGCATTGCGCAAAATTTCGGGCGACCCCGGACTTGAAAACGTCAAGCGAGACGACATCGCCCAGCTGTTCATCATCCATCCGCAGCATTTCGCACCGGGTCTGACAAGCTTCTTCAGCTCGCTGTTCAGCACCCATCCCGACACAAAAAAGCGAATAGAAATACTTGAACAGTTCTGACAAAACACAAAAAACGTCCATCGCATTCTGCATGGACGTTTTTTATTTGCCAACTTGTCACACTCTGCATTACGGCACCTCCATCAATGCACAACTGACTTTTCCCTGTCGAGTTTATCTAATCATATTAAAAGATATGGGATTTGAGAACTTCGATTTGTTCAACTATGACATGCCAGAGCAAAGAAGACCGTTCACCGGAGGATTAATAATGGCGGACATCGACTAAACACCTCCAACATCAATTCCTTTCAGCCTTGTCCTTCCCGCAAGCCCGTCCTTCCCGTTTCCCAATCCCGCACCGCATGCCTCCCGGTCCTCACAGTCCTCCCAGCACTCCCATTTCTCCCATTACTCCCCCACCGGCCAAGGCAAAAAAAACGTGCGCCCCGGAGGATTCCTCCTCCGGGGCGCACCGCATGAAAGAAGGCGGCCTCCTACTCTCCCGCATCGCATCGCAGTACCATCGGCGCAGGCGGGCTTAACTTCTCTGTTCGGAATGGGAAGAGGTGGGGCCCCGCCGCAATAGCCACCCTGAATGGGGTTGACGTCTCGGCACAGGCAAGGACGCGTCCCGACATACGGGACGCCGGAAAGAAAGGCGGGAACCGCGCGGAAAAGGTTCGGGCAATTAGTAGCGCTCGGCTTTGGCGTCGCCGCCTTTACACCTGCGCCCTATCGACGTCCTCGTCTCGGACGGCCCTGGAAGGAGCTCTCATCTCGCGGATGGCTTCGCGCTTAGATGCCTTCAGCGCTTATCCTAACCGGACACGGGTACCCAGCGGTGCGCCTGGCGGCACAACTGGTTCGCCGGAGGTCCGTCCGCCACGGTCCTCTCGTACTAGTGGCAGACCCGCTCAAAGCTCCTGCGCCCACGATAGATAGAGACCGAACTGTCTCACGACGTTCTGAACCCAGCTCG
>ERZ780076.507-NODE-507-length-17780-cov-6.533145_pt1 | contig 17780 bp, 12 predicted proteins | sample MGYA00511022_ERZ780076 | MGnify/ENA primary metagenome ERZ780076 (study PRJEB29588, sample SAMEA2148733) | human gut metagenome | biome: human gut; feature: human-associated habitat; material: faeces | place: Denmark | collected 2008/2010 ... | reverse complement strand
AGCCTGACGCAGGAGCAGCTCGCCCTGTTGTTGAAGAGCATGCCTAAGGACAGGCTGGAGAATGTAGAGGTGATGTATAACGCACCGGCGAAGTATCAGGTGCGCGGCGCTTGCATCAACATCAGCTTCAGACACGAGACCGCCGAGCGGCAAACGCTTACAGGAGAGGTGTTCGGCTTGTACGACCAGAGCCACCACGCGGCCTTCCAGGAGCGTGCAAGCGTTGTGTATATGGGCAAGAGACTGAGTGCCGACCTGATGTATTCGCACAGTCACGGCGACTCTTTCAACACGCGTGAGATAACCTCTCACCATGCACTTGACGACGGAAGCCTGCACGACATACAGTCGTTTGAACGCACGCTCGCCACCGGCCACAACCACAAGCTGCGCCTATCGGCAGGCTACGGCTTCTCCGACAACCACCGTTTGAGCCTGACTTACTACGGCAATTACGCCACAACGGACAACCGTCAGCGCATAACAGGCGCGATAACGGGCCGCAACGACCTCGACTCAAAGCCGTGGCTGCACGACGTTATGCTTGATTACAAGATGCCGTCAGGCACGAACATCGGCGCGGAATACACCTATTACAACAGTCCGCAGACGCAAAGGCTCAGCAGTGTGCTGACCGACCGCGAGCTGAACTACCTCGTAAACAACCGCCAAAGGCTTGACATCTGGCGCGTGTATGCCAGGCAGGAGCACTCGCTTAAAGGCGGTTGGGGACTCAACTACGGTGCGTCGTACATCAGGAGCACGGACGACAGTAGGCAGGAGTATGAGGAGTTGATGAGTGGACAAGTGACGAGCAGACAAGGAGATATGCTTTCTTTATTGTCATCAAATGACAATGCAAATCCCCTTGTCGACTTGTCTGCTCGTAACTCGTCTGCTAAAAAGCGCGAGAATACAGTGAACTTGTATGCTGGTTTCAATAAAAACTTCAATAATAAACTCATCATTGACGCATCGCTTGCCGCCGAATATTACAACAGTACGGCGTGGAACGAATGGAACTGGCTGCCCACGCTCAACGTGACTTACCTGCCTGCGGAGGGTCATGTGCTGCAACTGTCGGTCGGCAGCGACACGAGTTACCCCGAATATTGGGCCGTGCAGGACTTCATAACGTACAGCAACGGCGGATATGACGAAATCGTTGGCAACCCGGCATTGAAGCCGTCGCACGAATATTCGGCAAGTCTGACATACGTGATGAAGAACAAATACGTCTTCAGAGGCTGGTTCTCGTACACCGACGACCACTTTATGCAGACCCTCTACCAGCGTTCCGACGAGCTGACGGAGACCTTTCGCTGGGTGAACTTCGACTTCCAGCAACAGGCAGGGCTTATGGCGGCGGTGCCGTTGAGGCTCGGCGGCTGGTACAGCGGCAACCTTACGGCAACGGGAGTGTGGCTAAGGCATAAGGACAGCGACTTCTACGACATCCCTTTCGACCGCTCCAAGCTGCTCGGCATCTTCACGCTGAAAAACGAGTTCACCATATCAAAGAGGCCGGAAATAGTGCTTTCGCTCGACGGTCAGGTGCAGACGAAGGCGATACAAGGCAACTACGACCTGCCCGCGGCAGGCCGCGTTGACGCCGCCGTGCAGCTGAAGTTCCTCAAAAACAAGCGCGCCACGCTGAAAGTGTACTGCAACGACATGTTCGAAACGTCGCACATCGATCCTTACATACGCTTCCGTGGGCAGGATTTCGGCATGAAAATGTCGAGCTTCCGCCACGTAGGAGTGACCTTCAGTTACGCTTTCGGCAGCTATAAGGAGAAGGAACACAAGGAGGTTGACACCTCGCGGTTCATGAAATGACGCGCGGTTGCAGTGCGTTTTGTATCTTGTTGAAAATCAGTTACTTGCCAACGGCGTTCCAAAAGGCCACCTTTTGCATTGTAAAAGGTGGCCTTTTAGCGTGTAAAACATGGCTTTTTGCAACGCCGTTGACGGCCTTTTGCAAAACCGCTTGTTGCTGTTTGATTTACAGTCGGCAAGGCATGGGGCGGCAGGAGGATGCAAATAAAATGTAATTTTTACACTCTTTGTCTTTGCGTTGTAGTCTATTTGTACTATATTTGCTGCGCGAAATTTTTACCTTAAACCGATTAGTACAATGTATCTAAAGAAGTTTTTGCCGGCATTGGTGCCGGCCATGCTTGCCGTCCAGGCCGCGGCGCAGAACCCGATAGTACAGACCATGTACACCGCCGACCCTGCTCCGATGGTTTACAACGGGCGTATGTATCTTTACACGAGCCACGACGAGGACGAGTCTACATGGTTCACGATGAACGACTGGAAGCTGTACTCCACCGAGGACATGGTGAACTGGACCGACCATGGTGCGGTGCTGTCATACAAGACGTTCAGTTGGGCCAAGGGAGATGCCTGGGCGATGCAGTGCATCGAGCGTGGAGGCAAGTTTTATGCGTATGTGCCCGTTACTGCGAGAGACGGCGGCGGAGCCATCGGCGTGGCCGTGGCCGACAGTCCATACGGGCCGTTTTACGGCCCGTTGGGCAAGCCGCTGGTGTCAAGCGGCAAGGGAGACATCGACCCTACGGTGATGATTGACGACGACGGACAGGCTTATCTGTACTGGGGAAACCCGTTCTGTTACTACGTGAAACTCAACGAAGACATGATTTCTTACACTGGAGACATCGTGAAAGTGCCCATGACCGTTGAGGCTTTCGGCCTGCGCGAGGGCAACGTTCCCGAGCGTCCCACGCTCTATGAGGAAGCTCCCTGGCTTTACAAGCGCGGCGACTGGTACTATCTGTTGTGGGCAGGCGGCCCGATACCCGAGCATCTTGGCTACTCGATGGGCAAGAGCGCGACAGGCCCTTGGACGTATGCCGGAACGCTGATGCCGACCGAAGGAGGCAGCTTCACCAACCATCCGGGCATCATCGACTATAAAGGCTCTACGTATCTGTTCTACCACAACGGCGCACTGCCCGGCGGTTCGGGCTTTACGCGCTCGGTATGCGTCGACAGGGTGGAGTTCAACGGCGACGGCACCATCAAGCAGATGAAGATGACCGACGGCATACGCGACGGCCTTGTGCCGTTGAACCCTTACCGCAAGACCGAGGCCGAGACTATGGCTTATTCCGAATGGATGAAAGCGCGGCAAAATGCGGAGGTGGGAGTGTTCGTCAACGCCATGCGCGACGGTGCGTACACAAAGGTGAAGGGCGTTGACTTCGGCGGTGAAGGGGCTGCCAGGGTGACTGTCCGCATTGGCACTACGCATCACAGCGGAGTTAAGTTTGAGGTGCGTGCGGACGGTTTGCAGGGCGAGCTTCTTGCCGAGATGGACGTTCCGATGACCGGAGGCGACAACCGCTGGGCGCTTGTCACTGCGGATGTTGCAAGTGTCAAGGGCGTACACGACCTGTATTTCGTATGCAAGGGAGACAAGCCGGGACGGCTGATGTATTTCGATTACTGGATGTTTCACCGACGGAAATAGCTTGCACGCCGTTAAAACCCGGATTAATCGGATTTTTACGCCCTATTATTAAATAAGATGTAACGCATCGGGCGAAATGCAAATAAAAGTTTGTTTCTCACGCTTTTATTTTGCATTTCGCCTAACTTGCACTATCTTTGCAGCCTAAAGGCGTTAAGATGTTGTGTTTTTCTATCTTTTCGCAGGTATTGGTTCCGATTTAATTAAAGCAAACATATATACAAATGGCACAGGAAGATGTTTTTAAGAAGATAGTTTCCCACTGCAAGGAGTATGGTTTCGTGTTTCCCAGCAGTGACATTTACGATGGTCTCGCAGCCGTTTACGACTATGGACAGAACGGTGTGGAACTGAAAAACAACATCAAGGAATACTGGTGGAAAAGCATGGTGCTGCTGCACGAGAACATCGTCGGCATTGATTCCGCCATCTTCATGCACCCTACAATATGGAAAGCCAGCGGCCACGTTGACGCATTCAACGACCCGCTTATAGACAACCGCGACTCGAAGAAACGTTACCGCGCAGACGTACTGATCGAAGACCAGATAGCGAAATACGAGGAGAAGATTACGAAGGAGGTGGAGAAGGCGCGCAAGAAATTCGGCGACGCATTCGATGAGGCCAAGTTCCGCGAGACTAATCCCCGTGTGATGGAGCACCAGCAGAAGCGTGACGCCCTGCACGAGCGTTACACCAAGGCCATGCAGGGCCCCGACCTGGCTGAGCTGAAGCAGATAATTGTTGACGAAGGCATCGTTGACCCCATCAGCGGAACTAAGAACTGGACCGACGTTCGTCAGTTCAACCTGATGTTCTCGACGGAGATGGGTTCGGCCGCTGACGCCACAAACAAGATTTATCTGCGTCCGGAGACGGCGCAGGGCATCTTCGTCAACTACCTCAACGTACAGAAGACAGGACGCATGAAGATACCGTTCGGCATCGCACAGATAGGAAAGGCGTTCAGAAACGAGATTGTTGCGCGCCAGTTTATCTTCCGTATGCGCGAGTTCGAGCAGATGGAGATGCAGTTCTTTGTCAAGCCCGGCACGGAGATAGAGTGGTTCCAAAAGTGGAAAGAGTTGCGTATGAAGTGGCACCAGGCACTCGGCTTCGGTGCGGAAAACTACCGTTTCCACGACCACGAGAAGCTTGCGCACTATGCAAACGCCGCTACCGACATCGAGTTCCGCATGCCGTTCGGCTTCAAGGAGGTTGAAGGCATACACAGCCGCACCGACTTCGACCTGTCGCAACATGAGAAGTTCTCGGGCAAGTCGATAAAATACTTCGACCCGCAGACCAACGAAAGCTATACTCCTTACGACATAGAGACATCCATCGGCGTTGACCGTATGTTCCTTTCTGTCATGTGCCACTCTTACTGCGAGGAGAAGTTGGAGAACGGCGAGACGCGTGTTGTGCTCAAGTTGCCGGCCGCCCTCGCTCCCGTAAAGCTCTGCGTGATGCCTCTTTTGAAGAAAGACGGACTGCCGGAGAAGGCCCGCGAGATAATCAACGGCCTGAAGTTCCACTTCAACTGCCAGTATGACGAGAAGGATTCCATCGGCAAACGCTACCGCCGTCAGGACGCGATAGGCACTCCGTACTGTGTAACGGTAGACCACGACACGCTCGAGAACGATACCGTAACGCTGCGTTTCCGCGACACGATGGAGCAGGAGCGTGTCAACATTGCCGACCTTTGCGGCATAATAGAGGACAAGGTAAGCATCACGAGCTTGCTTAAAAAACTACAGTAAATGAAGAAATCCAATTTGATATTCGCCGTTTTCGCGCTTGTGCTGGTGTCGGTTTTCGCATCGTGCAGCGAGGAAGATAACACTGTTGAGGAGTTTCCTGACTGGAGAAACCGCAACGAAGCTTACTTCTCGGACATCTGGAACACTGCGAAACTCAACTCCGACGGTTCTTGGAAGACGTTTCTCAGCTATGCGCTTGAGGACACCATCCCGACAACTTCTGACGACTACATTGCCGTTAAGGTGCTGAGGGAAGGCACGGGCAGTGGTTGTCCGATGTTCACAGACTCTGTAAAGGTGAACTACCGCGGACGGCTTATCCCCTCGACATCGTACCCTGAAGGCTACGTATTCGACCAGTCGTACATCGGAGAGTACAATCCGGCCACGGCGTTACCGTCAACAATGTATGTCGGAGGTACTGTCGACGGCTTCGCTACGGCATTGCAGCACATGCACATAGGCGACTATTGGCGCGTGTATATTCCTTACACGCTGGGTTACGGCTCGTCGGATTCTGATGTAATTCCGGCTTACAGCACGCTGATATTCGACGTGGAGCTTGTCGCTTACTACCGTGCGGGGGTGGATGTTCCCGAATCACGGGCAGTTGAAGGCGAGTGGATAACCGAATGACACATATATAATATGATGCGTAAGGCACGTAACGGCACTGCTGTTACGTGCCTTTTTTGTCGTATGCGGCGTGCGGCGTACATGCCGGTGGCGTTTTGTTACAGCCGTAAGTGTAAAAAAATACTTGTCGGCCGCTTATTTTGACTTAGGTCAAAAATAACCCGTTTCCGTGCAGAAAACGGTAGCTTTTCTTTGCTGTGTGCGCAAACAGTCGTATCTTTGCATCGTCAAAACAAAACAATAGGTGTTAGTTTGTTAGGTATTAAGTTATAAAGAAAGGTAAAGATTGTAATAAGTAAGGATGACAGAGATGCCGTGAGGCATCAGTAAAAGTTTTCAAAGGTATTAGGTAAGAAGATTGATTTAGGTAACAAGATGTACAACCCTGTTTGCTGTATATCACAGCAACAGGTTTCGGGGGTGAGAGAAAGCAATAAAAGACACGGCCTCCGATTTCATAAAAGAAAAGGTTTCATGGTTAATGTTGATAAGAAAGGTGGGAGCTTTGTTTAAGAGTTTCCGCCATTTTTATTGCCGTCCGCCAACTGCTTGATAGCCAGGCAGTTGACGGACGGTTGTTTTTTACTGTGCAAAAGGCCGTGTTTTGGCTTGCAAAAGGCCACCTTTCAGCGTGCAAAACATGGCTTTTTGCAACGTGAAAGGTGGCCTTTTGCAGCGGCGTATGCCGACGGCCTTTCTGTAATGTGCCGTTTCCTGTTTGTCAACCGTGTAATTATCGGAGATTAGTTTTTATCGTTTGGCTTGTTGCAAATTGCTTGAAAAGTAGTAATTTTGCACCATGTTTTCAAGCAGTAAGGATAATGCGCTGCTGGCGATGATACGCAGCGGACAGGATATGAGCGGCAGCCAAAAGCTCAATCTGATAGTGCAGCTCAGCGTCCCGTCCATCCTCGCCCAGCTCACCACAATCATGATGTTTTACATCGATGCGTCGATGGTGGGTTCGCTTGGCGCCAAGGCGTCGGCGTCAATCGGCATTGTGGAGTCTACAACGTGGCTTTTCGGCGGACTAACGTCGGCCGCCGCCCTCGGTTTTTCGGTGCAGGTGGCCCACTTCATAGGCGCCAACGACTTTACCAAGGCGCGCCAGGTATTCCGTCAGGGACTTATGGCTACGGCGTTGTTCACCGTCATTCTCACGTCCGTTTGCGTAGCCATAGCCGGGCCTTTGCCCCGTTGGCTGGGCGGAGGCGAGGACATTTGCGGCGACGCCACGGCGTATTTCACCATTTACTGTCTCGCTTTGCCGGTCTACCAGATTGGCATCCTGTCGTCAAGCATGCTCAAGTGTTCGGGCAACATGCGCATTCCGAGCATCATGAGCATAATGATGTGCCTGCTTGACGTGGTATTCAATTTCTTCCTTATATACAATACGCGCACCGTCGAGCTGTTCGGGCGCGATGTTACGGTGCCGGGAGCGGGCATGGGAGTGCCCGGCGCGGCTTTGGGAACGGCTTTGGCTTACGCCGTTACGGGTGTAATGCTTGTATGGTTTGCTACGGTAAAGTCGCCCGAACTGTCACTGAAGGGTGAGAAATGGTCGTTTGCGCCGATGTGGAACTACCTGCGCAACGCGGCCAAGGTAAGCCTCCCGATGGGCGCGCAGTATATGATGATGAGCGGCGCGCAGATTGTCAGCACCATGATTGTAGCCCCGTTGGGCAACATCGCCATAGCAGCCAACACGCTGGCAATCACTGCCGAGAGCCTGTGTTACATGCCGGGATACGGTATCGGCGACGCAGCCACTACGCTGGTAGGCCAGAGTATCGGCGCCGGACGCCGCCGTCTGGCGCGCAGCTTCGCCTACCGCACGGTGTTCATGGGCATGGGCGTAATGGCGTTCATGGGCATGGTGATGTATGTTTTCGCGCCGGAAATGATTGGCATGATGACCCCCGACGTTGATGTCCGACTGCTCGGAGCGCAGTCTTTGCGCATAGAGGCGTTTGCAGAACCGATGTTCGCCGCCGCAATAGTTTCTTACAGCGTGTGCCTCGGGGCAGGAGATACGCTCGTTCCGGCCACCATGAACCTTGCCTCTATGTGGCTTGTGCGCCTTACGTTGGCGGCGCATTTCGCACCAATCTACGGTCTCCGCGGTGTCTGGATGGCAATGGCCATCGAGCTAACGCTGCGCGGAACCATCTTCCTTATCCGCCTTTTCAGCGGCAAGTGGCTGAAGAAGGGGTTTAAGTAGACCCACCCCGACCCTCCCGAAGGTAGGGAGTTTGATGTGCTTTGGCCGGTTATGACAAAATATCCCGATAAGTATTGCTTATCGGGATATTATTATATAATGGCGTTTAATTGATTAAAAACATACCAAACTCCCTCCCTTCGGGAGGGCTGGGGTGGGTCTTTAATTCTTAATTGCAAATGGTTGCTTTCGCCTTTTCATACCCTTCTACCAGTTCTTTCATAACTTCTGCCACGGGCTTTACGGCCTTTATGGCTGAGGCAATCTGTCCTATTTCAAGCTCTCCGCCGTCGGTGTCGCCCTCAAAGATGCCGCGCTTTGAGGCGGCCTGTCCGAGGATGGCGCGCAGCTCGTCGGGAGACGCTCCGCCGTCTTCGGCCTCTTTCACCTTATCATACAGTGAGTTCTTGATTAATCGGGTGGGGGCGAGCTTTTTCAGGCAGAGCATCGTGTCGCCCTCTTCAAGCGAGACGCACCTTTGTTTGAACGCTTCGGCTGCCGAGCTCTCCTCGGTCAGGGCGAAGAGTGTGCCTATTTGTACGCCTTCCGCGCCGAGAACCATCGACGCGAGGATGGCTTCACCCGACGCAATTCCGCCTGCGGCGATGAGTGGCAGGCTTGTGGCGCGGCGCACTTGGGGGATAAGCGTCATTGTGGTTGTTTCCTCGCGGCCGTTCTGTCCGCCAGCTTCGAAGCCTTCGGCCACCACCGCATCGACTCCGGTTTCCTCGCACTTGCGCGCGAACTTGCTGCTCGACACCACGTGGGCGACCTTTATTCCGGCCTCGTGGAGCATCGGAGTAAACTTCTTCGGGCTGCCTGCCGAGGTGAAAACGATTTTCACGCCGCTGTCGATGATGAGCTTCATCAGGCGGTCTATTTCCGGATATATCAGCGGAACGTTCACACCCCAGGGCTTGTCGGTGGCCTCTTTCATCTTGGCGATGTGCTCTTCAAGCGTCTCCGGGTGCATCGAGCCTGCCCCGAGCAGGCCAAGTCCGCCTGCGTTGCTTACCGCAGAGGCTAATCTCCAGCCGCTGCACCACACCATTCCGCCCTGTACTATGGGGTAGTCTATGCCGAAAAGTTCGGTTATTCTGTTCTTTTTCATAGCTGTTGTCAGTGTTTTTGATAAATGACTGTTATGCAAAGATACGGCAAAACGTGTTGACTTCAAAATAAAACAAAGCAAAACTTATATGCTAAAAGTAACTTCTTGATAATCAGTATGTTATAAATGCCGTTCCAAAAGGTGGCCTTTTGGCTTGTAAAAGGTGGCCTTTTAGACGGTGAAAGGCCGCCTTTTGCGATGCAAAAGACGGCCTTTCGGAAAACGTGTGATGGCTTCTTGTCTGCGTGATGGCCGTCAGGCGGTTTCTCCCTTGTGGTAAGGCAGTATGAGAACGAGCACCACAGCCCCTGCAATCAGCAGCACGGTCTGCCCCGTTATGTCCTTCATCGCCACTATGGCGGCTTGCACTGTCACCCTGCCTTTAAGCGAAGTGGAGGCCAACTGCTCGGCCTCAAGCGTGCCCTTGCCGCCTGCCTGTCCGGCAAGTTTGGTCAGAGTGAATGTCCGTGCGGCAGCGTCGTTCTCGCCGTCAACGGCCTGCGCCAGCCGTGTCACGTAATGCTGGCGGCGCTCCGTAAGCCTGTTGGAGTAGATTGAAGAGCCTACGACGGGCGCGATGGCGTTGCGCATCCATATCATCAGGAACACAAACGTCGCCAGATAGCGTGAAGGCAGGCTCTTCATGCCGAACGCCGCCACGAGCGAATACAGCACAAGCAAGCCCGTGAAGTTGAGTATCGTCGGCAAAGTCATGTTCTCAAGCAGTCCCACCGTGCTGTACTGGAAGTACATGTACACGTCGGCCGACGCCATGATGAGCAGTGCCGTGGCGAAGATTGTGCGGAAACGTGCCTTGCGCAGCACCATCAGCAGCGACAATATGAGGCCAATGAGGCTGCCCACTATGGCCCAGCGGCTGATGAACGCGCCCTGCATGTTGTTTATCGGGGTGGCGATTTTGGCGAAAGCGGTGACGAACGAGTTGGCCGAATTGAACGTCATGGCCAGCAAAAACAGCAGCATCGACATCCATACGTTGCGGTATGTGAACACCTCCAACGGCAGATAATAGTGCTCCCTGTGGCGGAATGCCATATATATGAACGCTCCTGCGGATATAAGGAACACAGCCGTGGCGGCGCGGATGTACATCGAGTCGAACCAGTCGAGCACGTTGCCGTACACCAATGCGTAAGCCATTGAGCACAGGGCGGCGGCCATCAGCAGCATGTCGGGCACCATAGTCCACTCTATTTTCCATTTCTCTTTTTTCTCCTCGTCGGCCATCGTGAATATTACAAGCAGCGAGGCAATGAGCAACATGCCTATGACGGCGTAGTAAGCGTCCTGCCAACTGTATTCGTATGCAAACCATGCGGTGAACAAGTTGCTCGACTGCGAGATAACGAGGATGTAGAAATACAGCACCGGCATCAGGAAGGTGTGCTTCCGTTCCAGCTCATACTGTATGTCGGCAGGCGGTTCGGCCTTCATTGTGAACATCGCCAGCGTGTCCATTCCCGTCAGGTAAGGGGCTATTGTGAACGTGCAGTTGAGCATGACGGCGATGCGCACGAAGCCCGTAAGCAGGCAGGCGGCCAGCAATACGGGCACCGACGTTGTGACGGCGCACACGTAGTTGAGCGGTATCAGCAGCATGAAGCATGCGAGGTAGGTATGTTTCGGCCTGCGTGCTTGCAGGAAACGCACCATGAACGGCGGAAACAGGCACATCCCTATGCTTGTGAAGAAGCTGGCAAACTGTATGTCCTCCGTCCTCACTGCAAGTCCGCCTGACATCTCGGCGACGTTGCAGAGGTAGGCTCCGCCCGAGAATGTGGGTGGAATGAACATCAACAGCAGCACCAGTATGCCTACAGGCCGCGGCACGGACGGGCGGAACGGGTAGTTGTTTCTTTCCTTTTCCATGCTCAATCGTCTTTTACGTCCACCTTGATTTCACACATCATGCCTGCCGCCAAGTGGCTGTTGTCGGCGGCGGAAAGGCTGCTGTTGAAGTCTATACGGACAGGAACGCGCTGCTGTATCTTGACGAAATTGCCTGCCGAATTGTCCGTTGGAACCATCGAATACTTAGAACCCGTGGCCTGACTGATGGCCGTCACCGTGCCCGTAAACCGCTTTCCGGGCATGGTGTCGACGGTTATCTGCACGCTCTGTCCCGGTCGGATGAGTGCCATCTGGGTTTCTTTGAAGTTGGCCACAACCCACTTCCTGCCGCTCGGAATGAGCGTTGTTATGGTCTGTCCGGGGCTAACCAGCTGGCCTTGCTCTATCGTCCTGCGCCCTAAGTAGCCGTCGGCCGGGGCGGTGATGACAGTGTACGACAGGTTCAGCCGCGCCATGTCGACCGCCGCTTCGGCGCGTAGTATGGCGGCGTCGGCGTTCTCCTGACGCTGACTTACCTCACTAACGGTTGACTGCGCGGCCTCCCTCTGTCTCCTTAATGCGCTCACACGGGCTTTCGCCATGTCTAATTCGGTCTTGTATTGCTCGACGATTACCGGCGTGGACGCCTTCTTCTCCAACAGCACGCTGTACCTGTGATAGTCGCGTTCCAGCTTTTCCACACGGAGTTCGGCCTCCTTTATCGATGCGTCCAGCACCGTGGCGCTGCTCGAAGCGGTATTGACACTGTTGCCAACCACCTTCTTTCCGCTGCGAGCGTCCATCAGTTGCGCCTCCGCCTGCTTCAATGCGATGGCGTATTCGCGGTCGTCGATGACGAGAAGGGTGTCCCCCTTGTGTACAAACTGGTGCTCGGTGAAGCGTATCTCCTTGATATATCCTGCCACTTTGACGTTCACCGGCGAGATGTATTGTTCCATCTGGGCGTCGTCAGTGCGCTCAACGCCGTTGTCGGTGAACATCGTTGCTATGACGGTAGCTCCTGCGGCGAGCAGCAATATGGCTGCCGCCTTGCCCAAAGTCTTCTTTTCCATGATGCTGTTCGGTTGTTGGTTGTTCTTTGTTATTCGGTCAGCAAGCTCAAGTTGCCCGACAGTCTGAGCAACTCAAGCTCTGCAATGTTGTACTGACAGTGCGCCTGCACACATGCGGCTTGTGCCGTCCGCAGCTGCATTTCGTCCTGAAGCAGGTCGCTCATTGAGGCCACTCCCTCCTTGTATTGCTCTTCCGTGACGTCATATACGGCCTCGGCCTGACGGTAACTGCCGGTCTGCGTGCGGAACACCTGCATGTTGTGGTTCAGTTGGAGCATGGCGTTGTCATAGCTTTAACTGACTTGCCGGCGTTTCAGCTCAATGTTGTTGGCGGCCTGACGGGCGTCGTGCTTGTACTGCCTTGCCTGCAATTTCCTTGCGTTGGCTTCGAAGATGGGTATCTTTACGGTAAGACCGATGAAGCAGTTGCCGAACCAGTTGTCGGTGGCTGACTTGCCGTTGAAGAACCGGTGGAACTCTTCCTGATAGCCTACGCCGCCAGCATAGCCGGTGAATGATATGCTCGGAACGTATCCGGCGCGTGCAACCTTGATGCGTTTCTCGGCCAGTTCCTTCTGTTTTTCGGCCAAACGCAGCTCCGGCAGGCCGTCGCTTACGCCGAAGGTCAGCACCGGCGTGATGTCGCCGGGCATGCGTTCAACGTCCAACGGATAGTCTGCGCCGACGTTCATGAGGAACCTCAGCAGGTTGAGTTGCTGTTTGTAAAGGGTCTGATACTGGCTGCGCTGCGCCTCAAGGTTCTGCATGTTTATGCGCACACGGCTCAAGTCAACCTCCATTACAACGCCTTGTCGGTAGAGCGCGTCGGTTATTTCGCACAGCTCCTCCATGCGTTTGATGTTCTTTTCAAGCAGTTTCTTCTGTTCGAGCGAGGCTTGCGCCAAGCAGTAAGTGCGGCTGATGTTCATCGTAAGGTCCTCGACGGCCTTCTAATACGTCAGCCGGCTTATGCCCTCAACGGTCTTGGCAGCGTCAATAGCGGCGAAAACGGTATAGTTGAAGAGCGGCATCGAGAGCTGAATGCCTGCGTTGGCGTTGTACTGTGTGCTCCTGATTGTCTGCCACGTCGGGTCTTCGGGAAAGTCGCTTCCGAGCAAAGTGCCGGTCGTAACGTTGACAGGACTCTTCAGATAGTCGGTCAACTGGAACGTGCCTATTACCGTGGGCAGCAGCCGCGAGCGGCTTTGCGACAGCGTGGTGCGGCCCTTCTGCATGCCTATCCGGGCGTTGTCGAGGGTGAGGTTGTTGGCAATCCCTACGGCAACACACTCCTTCAGCGACACCGTCTGGCCTGCGGCTGGCGCGGCCAAGGCCACGCAACAGATGATGTAAATGTATAAACGCTTCATTGTGCAATTTCCTTTTTCGTTGTTATTCAATTGCAAAGGTAGGGCGTTTACATATTACCGTTGCATACAATTTTAGCCGAAGACTGTGCAATTTTCCAACTGCTGCATGATTTTTTACCGCTGCAATGCGCTTAAATGCTTTTTATTTGCTTACTTTGCAGCAAAGGATTATGCAATAGACAAAATCATGCTACATTACAACAAGGCTTTGGACATTGACGAACTGATGGCCAACCACACCACGGTTTCGGTTCACAAGTACGGCTTTTTCTTATGTAGGACGGGCCGGGCGAAGGTTCTTCTCGGGTCAGAAACATACGAAATATCGCGCAACCATTTGTGCATATACACCCCGAATACGTTTCTCCACATAATAGAAAGGAGCGCGGAGCTTGACGGAATACTTGAAGAAGACGACGTTGACGCTTACTATCCGGTGGTGAGCATGATTGACATACGCCGCCGTTTGGCAATACGCAGCAGGCCGTGCGTTGTGGTTTCAGAGCGTCAGGCCGATGAAATAGTGGCGCTTATGGGCGTTATCGGCACGGCAAAAGAGCTTGACAGCGGCGGCAATGACGGCACGGATGGCTGTGATATGCAGCCCAAGCAGCCGGACACCGAGGGCGTAAGGCAGTCAATCCGCGGAGCTTACCTGCGCCATCTGTACTACGCCCTGTGCCTGAAAATGCTCGACGCATACTTCAGCAACACGCCGGTCAGCGCCGTGCCGCAGGGCAGGGACGACGCTGTGCTAAACCGTTTTGTCGTCTCCCTGTACGAAAACTGCCGTCGCCGTCGCACCGTTCAGTATTACGCCGACGAGCAGCACCTGTCGCCTTATTACTTTTCGTCAATCATAAAGGATAGGAGCGGGCGCAGCGCACTGCAATGGATAGAGGGCGTAACGATGACGTTCATCCGCCAATACCTCAAGTGTACGGACATAAGCATCAAGGAAATAGCCGACAGCATGGACTTTCCCGACCAGTCAACGTTCAGCCGTTACTTCAAGCGGCATGAGGGATGTACGCCATCGGAGTATCGCGCGAGGCTGCTGGAAACCGGCGGATGACGATTGAATAATAAGATGCAAGGAGATGAAAAAGCCCTTACGAAAATGTGATTGCTAACAATTTGAAAATCAATACGTTACAAGCTGCGTTGCAAAAGGTCGTCTTTTAGCTTCCGAAAGACGGCCAATTGCACGCTAAAAGGCCACCTTTTGCACGGCAAAAGGTGGCCTTTTGTAATTCGGCTAAATATCAATGGGTTGCCAATTAAGATGTTTCATGTTACGTTTTTGCGTAAATCTTTTGAACAATCTACATATTCTCTCATAACAACACATTCATGATTTTATCTATTTTAGCTTTCACGCAAAACGCATTTAATTATGTTTTATCTGTTTGCATACGGCTAAAACAATAAAAAACACTATCTTTGCATAATGCAAACTCGAAACAAACATTAATCATGACAATAGAAAATGAGAAAGCCATAAGGGCTGTTGTAAGCGGCTATGTTGAAGCATACGCGTCTGGTTTTTCAGACCGTCACCTGTCAGAAATAGACGATGAAGACGGCACTATAAACATGAAAATCCACAATGTATTCATTGCAGCATTAGGAGCCGACATACAATATTATTCAGCTTTGGCGCGTTCGTTGGACAGCAGTCTTGGAAACATGCTGGAGAAAATGGCTATAAAAATTGCGTCTCTGCATTACGAAGTCAGCCAACACGTCGAAGGCATCATCTATAAAGAACAGACTGAATACATTGCCGACATATTGGAAGAATACAAACGGCACGCAAGAAAGCCGTCTACAGCTGATTATGCAGGCATTACGAACAGGCGCTCTCCAAACTCAGAGATAAGCAAACGGCATGAAAGCGACTATTATCTGCGTGATGACGAGACAGGAACACACTATCTCATTGAGCTTAAAATAGGTGGCGATTTGGACAATAAAAAAGCACGTTCGGAAAAGGAAGCCCTGTTGGAACAGTATTGCATACTGGCTAATTCGCTCGGTTCTGAAGATAACATCCGTATTTGCTTCGCCACGGCTTACAACCGTTACGGTGAAGGCCGCCCATGGAAACAAGGCCGGGTTTTGCAGTTTTTCTCCGAAGACGAGCTGCTAATCAGCCGCAACTTTTGGAACATGATTTGCAAATCGGAAAACGGCTATGACATCGTTTTAGATGAATACCGCAAGAATGCACATTTCATTATAGAGGCACTTGCACAAATCAAGGACGCATATCTTCCTCAAAAACATGAACAATAGACCATGGAACAAGGTGTTGCTGCATGGCGACAGCCATGAGTTGATAAAGAAAATACCAGACAAATTTGTCGATTTCCTCTTTACCGACCCACCGTACAACATTGGCAAGCACTCAACCGGCAACATCCCTTTGCCGGGACGCACGCCAATGAACAATGATGTTGCAGACTGGGATCATATTGACTTCAATCCGGAAGAATGGGTGGAAGATTTTATCAGAGTGCTGAAGCCAACGGGAAACCTTTTCATTTTCACATCATATAATATGATTGGAAGATGGTATTCGTGTTTAGACCATCTGTTTGATACATCCCAATTCATTGTTTGGCATAAGACAAACCCCGCCCCCAAGATATTCAAAGCAGGTTTCTTAAACAGCTGTGAGATGATATTTTGCTGTTGGAACAAACGTCATACATGGAATTTCATATCGCAACAAGAAATGCACAACTTTGTGGAAAGTCCTATATGTATGCGCCCGGAAAGGCTGAACTCGCCCAAGCACCCTGCCCAAAAGCCTGTTTCAATATTGAAAAAGATGATTACGATAGCAACTAATCCGGGTGATATCGTATTCGACCCTTTTATGGGAGTCGGCTCTTCGGGAGCTGCCGCATTGGCTTTAGGCAGGAAATACATTGGCTTCGAGATAGACAGGAGTTATTTTGATGCCGCATATAATAGATTGAATGAAAATGATTATACCACAAGAAATACCATTTGAGGGGTTGGCTGTATCAACATTACACCCAATAATAAAATGGGCTGGGGGAAAAGAAAAAGAACTGAAACACATAATTCCCAATGTTCCCGCATATTTTGAGAACTATTATGAGCCTTTTGTCGGCGGTGGATCGGTCTTTACTGCCTTAACGGCAAATAACTATTTCATCAATGACAAATCGACAGAACTAATATCGTTATACCGATATATAGCTTGTCAAAACGAGTTGTTTTTCACCTATTTGGAAAATATCATCGCTTCATGGGACAAAATATCTGATTATGCAAAAGAAAGAATACCCTCTATATGCGAACAATATAAATCATACCGCAGCAACAACATTACAGGCGATGGAATAAAAACTTACGCCAATTCCTTTATAGATAGGGACTGGCCGGTTGTTGAAACCATCATAACCCCTTGCTTCAGTTTGCATACGGACATGTTCAAGAAGGAATTGAAAAAGAACCTTGTGAGGAAAATCTTGCGCATGAAGGAACTTGAGACGGAGCGCGGATTAATGCCGGAAAAAGATATAAGAGAAAATATAGAAACAGCTTTTAAGGGTTCATTGTATATGTATTACAGGAATCTGTACAATGACATGTCAACAACAAGAGAAAAAAATGAACTTGCAACTGCGCTTTTTGTTTTCATACGCAACTACTGTTATAGTGGGATGTTCCGTTATAATAATGATGGTTTGTTCAACGTTCCATACGGAGGCATTGGCTATAACCCAAAGACTTTGAGAAAGAAATACGAGTATTACAAATCTGACGAACTAATATCAAAACTTCAAGCAACAATCATCGAGAGCCGTGATTTCGAGGATTTCCTAATGCTTCATCAGCCAAATGAAACCGACTTTATGTTTCTTGACCCACCCTATGACAGTGAGTTCAGCACATACGCCAAAAACGAATTTACTAAGGAAGACCAAGTAAGGCTTGCAACTTATTTGGCAGACAAGTGCAGGTGCAAATGGATGATGGTGATAAAGAATACTCCTTTCATACGTTCACTATATGAAAAGGATGGATTAAACATCAAGATATTTGACAAGAAATATCTTGTAAGCTTCATGAACAGAAACCAAAAAGAAGCCAAACATTTACTGATAACAAATTATTGAATTTCCAATATGCCGTCTTTTGGAAGCCAAAAGACGGCATATTGCTTTCCAAAAGGCCACCTTTTGCACGGCAAAAGGAGGCCTTTCGTA
>ERZ780076.506-NODE-506-length-17808-cov-2.377570_pt1 | contig 17808 bp, 8 predicted proteins | sample MGYA00511022_ERZ780076 | MGnify/ENA primary metagenome ERZ780076 (study PRJEB29588, sample SAMEA2148733) | human gut metagenome | biome: human gut; feature: human-associated habitat; material: faeces | place: Denmark | collected 2008/2010 ... | reverse complement strand
TGTATCTAATTTTTGCAGATAACGCCACCGTTCCTTATCTCGGTAGAAGTCCGTGTATTGCTCCCTCACGACTTCAAGCAGACAGCCTTGAATGGGGATAAACAGCTTGTCCATATAGGTCTGGTCGGATTCCCTGCGGCGGCAGAAATCCGTATAGGACAGTTCCACATATCTGCCGCTTTCCTTGATATATACCTTTCTCGGTGCGTATTTCACTGTAAGTACCTCCCATCTGAATTTTTGAAATGTTCAAAATCCAGATGGAGAGGTGGCGAACGACACCTAACACCACTAATAGCCCTATGGCACTTTCCAACAAAAATCGACAAAAGAAAAACCGCAAAGGCTCTGTGACCTTTACGGTTATAGGAAATAGTAATTCTATTGTATGGAGATTGTACTTCTACATTCAAGGCAGGAAGTGCCGTTGCATAGGCAGAAATTTTTTTAACTGGTTTCCTGCCGTTCTCTGATATGCTATGTATTGATAAATTTTGCTTCGTATGAGCAGATAGATAACTGCCCGAAAAAAGGACATAAAAAAATCCCTCCAAATTTAAAAACAAATTCAGAGGGTAATTTAGGGTATAACAAAATAACCCACCCGAATATCGTTTTTTTTATTTGGTGAGTTTGTTCTTTCAAATACGAAACAAAAAGAGCCGATGATTCGTGAATTGTTCCACAATTTCATCGGCTCTGCGTCTTAAGCGTCTGGCTCTTTGATGACAGTTATCTTCAAGTTGTCAACTTTAATCAATCTTTCTTGTCTGCATTTTGGACAATAAAGGGGATAATTCTCCAAAACAGTGTCCTTCCTAATTTTATTACGGGTTTTGCTCCCACAAACAGGACACAATATCCATTCGCATTTCATCATAATTAGTCTCTAATCCTTTCAAATCTCATTTTATATGACTTTTGCAAGCTGTTAAGCTAACTTGTGGAACATATGCCGAACCTTATCTATACGGCTATTCGGGCGGCGGGGTTGGCAAATAAATTTACCAATAGCTGGCTGGTATCCTTTTAACTCTGTCAAGCAGACTCCCTGCCCATTTGTGAAATAAGTTAAATCGTTCCTGTATTCTTGAATACATCTAGCAGGGATTTCTCCTTTCAGAATGACCTCGTCATTCTTTATCTGAGTACTTACAATATCTGCACAATACCTTGGAGCATCATGATACGCCCGTGAGAGATATTCCTGCGGTGCATAAATTTCAAAGTGGAGATATGGCTCTAATAGTTCTGTCCCTGCTTTTTTTAAAGCCTGCTCCAATACGATAGGGGAAAGCAGCCGAAAGTCTGCGGGGGTACTTACAGGACTATAATACAATCCATATTCAAAACAGATTTTACAGTCTGTCACTTTCCATCCATACAGCCCCTGCTCGCAGCCATAAAGAACCCCCTCCATAACCGCATTTTGGAACGATTGATTTAAATATCCAAGTGAAACTCTGCTTTCATACTGCACTCCGCTTCCAATAGGGAGCGGCTCTATGGACAACCCGACAGAAGCCCAGAAAGGATTTGGCGGGACTTCTATGTGGATGGTATATTCTGCTTTTCTAAGCGGTCTTTCCATATATATAACAGTAGGCTCTTTTATTTCTGCCTCCACATGATATTTTTCCTCAAGGATGGCACAAATGACTTCCATCTGCACATTCCCCAAAAAAGAAAGTATAATCTCATGCGTTGTAGTATCCACATAATATTTTAAAAGAGGGTCGCCATCTGAAATTTCTGTAAGTGCCCCAAGCAATATTTCCCGCTGTTCAGATTTCTTTACTGCAATCGTTGTTTGGAGCATAGGGAGAGGATTTTCAATAAATTTTCTCTGCGGCAACAGTATTTCGTTCCCCAAAATACTGTTTAGCTGCAAAACATCATTTGGTAAAATTACAATATCACCAGAGCAGGCTGTATCGGATGAATATAATTCACCGTTTGTCGGAACACACATCTCTGTGATTTTTATTTTCTCTTTTTCAGATATTCTAATAACATCCCTCAAATGCAATGTTCCGCTATATATACGCACATAAACAAAACGCCGCCTTTTCTCTGAATATTCAATCTTAAAAACCTGCCCGCATAGTTCAGATTGACCTTCAGGCGTTGATGAATAAAATTTACTGGCAATCACTTCTATAAGCTGCCGAATCCCCAGATTGTTTTTAGCGCTTCCGTGATAAACGGGAAATAACGTTCCGTTTTGGAATCTCCTGTTTTCTTCCTGTTCCAGTTCTGACATTTTAAACGGTTTCCCTGACATATATTTCTCTAATAGTTCATCGTTTCCCATAATTACCGCATCCCACTGTTCCATATCGTCATTGTCCGTTACATTTATATGGGGATGCTGCCCAACCTTTTGCTTCACTATAATTTCCGAAGAAAGCTTTGCTTTCATTTCTCGATATACCATTGGCAAATCAATCCCCTCTTGGTCAATTTTATTGATGAAAAAAATTGTCGGAATCTTCATTGTCTGTAGTGCATGAAACAGTATACGGGTCTGTGCCTGTATGCCATCCTTTGCAGAAACTAATAATACTGCTCCGTCTAATACGGATAAAGAACGGTATACTTCCGCCAAAAAATCCATATGGCCTGGCGTATCTATAATGTTGACTTTTACATCCTCCCACTGAAAAGATGTCACTGCTGTCTGGATAGTGATTCCCCTTTGACGCTCCAAATTCATTGTATCTGTCCTTGTTGTGCCTTCATCTACGCTCCCTAGTTCTGCAATTGCACCACTGGTATACAATAAACTTTCCGTTAATGTTGTCTTTCCTGCGTCAACGTGAGCCAGAATGCCTAAGTTAATTATTTTCATGTGATTTTCCTCCTATCAACACCCAAAAAAGGGCATAAAAATACCCAGTGATAAATACTCCTATCACTGGGTAAATAACTCCAATAGCCCCAAAACACTTATATGTTTTCGGGCATATAAAATTACATGATAAAAGTATTCTTAAACTGGGTACAAAAAACTAAGCCCCATATTAAAAGTGAAACGAGACTGCTACTTTTTGTTCCCACTATCAAATTGACAGTTTATTTAAGAATACCTTGCCGCATATTTATTAACTCCTTGTATAATACTGAATCTAATTATATTCCTTAACCCTTTATTTGTCAAGCTGACAAACTAAAGCAGAAAAAGCGGCAGGATTTCCCCCTGCCACTAATCATCTGTTTATGCAAAAATAATTTCCTTTTCCACAATCTCCCTCGCACAAGCCCTTATGTTATTGAGGCATCCTGTCCATTCTAAGGCGTTTTCTGCCTTTAGCTGTTCCGTTATGCCCTGTGCCTGTTTCATACCCTCTATGAGCCTTTCAAAGCGTTCCTGTGCCTGTCTGTTGATGTCGGCAAGGTAGGCGTTTAGCCTGCCGCTTGTAAGAAGATTGGTGTATGTAACTTTACGGTACTGTTTTAGATAATCTAAATGCCGTTGCCCCCAGATGCCTATTGCCTGTTCTTCTTCGGCGGGTACAGTTAAGCACGGTATCAAATAATCCCCTTGCCTTTCGTATTTGCCGCCCAGTTCCTCAAATAATGATTTTGCCATTGTCTGTTACCTCCACATTCTTTTTTATTTTGAATGTCCGCAAAATCCGTCCTACATCAGACGGTTTCCAAGGGCAGTCCAGATGATGCAGTGCAAGTAATCTGTCCTGGACGTTGGTACCAGCACCGAGTTTCGGAGTGGAACCCATCAGGATTCTTACCTGCCCTGCCCTCACCTTTGCAAACAGCTCCGCTTTTCTTACTTCCGTATTGTATTCATGGATAAATGCAATCTGCTCTTTCGGGATTCCCCGTTCCACCAGCTTGTTTCTCACATCATCATAAACGTTGAACGTTCCGTCAGTTTTCGGTGTGCTGAGGTCACAGAAGATCAACTGGGTAGCCTGTGTATCTTTTCCGTCCTCCCATACCTGGAAAGCATTCTCCACGCAAGCATTTACCTTGCTTTCCCCTGCATCCGGCAGCATATCATTTAAAAGCCTCTGGTCTAATGCACATTTTCTTCCATCATTGGTAATTTTGAGCATGTTATCTACCCTTGGATCTACCGCACCTCCCCTAACCTGCTCTGCACGTTCTGAAAATGCTTCCACCATTTCTTTCTGCTCATCGCTCGGTTTTAATACTTCATTGATATATTCTGCTTCCGGTACAGGAAGATTCAACATGTCCGCAGTCTGAATATCCGCAGCTTCTTTAAATATGGAGATCAGCTCTGGAAGATTAAAAAAACGGGCAAATCGTGTTTTTGCACGATAACCCGTCCCTTCCGGTGACAATTCGATTGCCGTAACTGTTTCTCCAAAAGTTGCTGCCCACGAATCAAAATGTCCCATTCCCATATTCATTAAAGTATCATACTGAAGGTATCTCATAATGGTGTATAATTCAGTCATACTGTTTGATACGGGTGTTCCCGTTGCAAACGTGATTCCCTTTCCCCCGGTAATCTCATCCATGTATCTGCATTTCATAAACATATCTGAACTTTTCTGTGCATCTGTCTGTGAAATGCCTGCCACATTCCGCATTTTTGTGTATAAAAAAAGGTTTTTGTAATAATGTGACTCGTCCACAAACAGCCTGTCCACGCCTAATTGCTCAAAAGTCACTACATCATCCTTTCGTGTCTGGTCATTCAGTTTTTCCAGTTTTGCTTTCAGGGTTTTCTTTGTTTTTTCCATCTGCTTGACCGTATACTGCTGTCCCGCTTCCTCTTTTGCTGCTTCAATAGAATAGGTAATATCTGCGATCTGATCTTCCAGCAATGCGATCTGCCTTTCCCTGGAAAGCGGGATTTTCTCAAACTGGCTGTGTCCAATAATGACCGCATCATAATCCCCGGTTGCGATTCTGGAACAGAACCGTTTTCTGTTTGCAGGTTCAAAATCTTTCTTTGTTGCCACCAGAATATTTGCTCCAGGATACAAGCGTAAGAAATCGCTTCCCCACTGTTCCAGCAAATGATTCGGAACCACATAAAGACTCTTTTGTGCCAGTCCCAGACGCTTGCTCTCCATACCGGCTGCGATCATCTGGAACGTCTTGCCCGCACCTACACAGTGTGCAAGCAGGGTATTATTTCCATAAAGGATATGTGCCACCGCATTTTTCTGATGTTCCATCAGCTTAATTTCCGGATTCATTCCGACAAACTGGATATGACTGCCATCATATTCCCTTGGCCGGATGCTGTTAAACCGTTCATTATAAATTTTGCAGAGTGTTTCCCGTCGGCTCATATCCTTAAAGATCCACTCTTTAAATTCCTCCCGGATCAGTTCCTGCTTCTGCTGCGCCAGAGTAGTTTCTTTCCGGTTCAGTACCCGGTGTTCCCCATCCGCATCATGTATTGTGTCATAGATTTTTGTGTCACGCAGATTCAGTGCATCCTCCAACAGTCTGTAAGCATTTGCCCTCTGTGTTCCGTAAGTTGCGGTGGAAAGCGGGTTATTGCTGCTGTCCACGTTCTTTCCTTTTACGTTCCACTGTCCGGTCACTTCCGCATACTGTACTTTGATACGCTCATAATTGATATGCTGTCGTGGTGTATGGAATGTTTCTGCCATGAACTCTGTAATATAGTCCGGCGAAATCCAGGTTGCACCAAGCCTTGCTTCAATCTCGGAAGCATCCAGGTCTTTCGGCTGTACACGTTCCTGTGCCTGCACATTGACCATAGATTCCGGATAATTCTCTGCAAACTGCTTTGCAATGTTCAGCTTCTCCCTGACATTCCCGGAAAGATATTCGTCAGATGGCTCCCACTTATCCGTAAGCGGATTCTTAAAGATAACGCCTGTAAGCTCCTCTGTGACCTCTTCTTCTGTTTTCCCGGTAAGCTGCATCATATAAGGAATATCCACTTTTGCCTTTTCCCCGATAGATACCGCCAGTGCCTCACTTGCAGTATCCACCGATGTTACCGGCTCTGCCCTGCGGATCGTCCTTTTCGTAAATATGTCTGCTTTCCGCTTCAACTCGCCCTTTTCGTCCAGAAATTCAAGGGAAGTCAAAAGGCAATAGCTGCTGTCCATGCTGAACGCTCTTTTATTTGCATTGCTGCTGAGTAATCCATACTTTGCAGTAAAGCTGTCATAAACCCGGTTCAATTCAGCCTGTAAGCTGGCAACCTCTTCATCACTGCATTCTTCCAACTGACGTTCCAGAAGCCTGTTTGTTGCATCCCGGATAGCAACCATGCCTCTGACACGCTCGCCTGTCACAACGGGAAGTTCCATCTTATTCATAACAGAATTTTCCCTGTAATAAATATCCTCTCCGACAAGTGCAAGGCTGAAATTCTTAATGTTCGGATCTGCCGGTATGGATACTACCTGTTCTTCCAGTTCTGTATCTGAAATCTCCTGCTCTGTGATGGTTCCCTGAATATGCTGTACCGCTTCTTTTAACTGTTCTGCCAGATCTGCTCCCTCTTTTGCCTTTACCGTCACTTCCTGTTTTCCGTACTGGGTACTTTCTGTTGTGAAATCCCCAAGCACCATTTCCGGATGGTCTGCAAAATAGGAATTGACTGTATAGCCTTCTGATGTGGTTTTTAACCATACCCAGTCTGGCTCTGTGATCGCAGCCCTGTCCCTTTTCTGGAAAAACAGAATATCCGCAACCACACTGGTATTGGCATTTCTCTGGAAAGCATTGTTCGGTAAGCGGATCGCCCCAAGCAGATCTGCCCGATTTGCAAAATATTGTCGGACTTCCGGATTCTGCTTATCCATCGTACCGCTTGATGTGACAACTGCCACCACTCCGCCCGGACGTACCAGGTCTAAGGATTTTGCAATAAAATAATCATGGATCATAAAATGGTATCGGTCATATTTGCGGTCACTGACCTGATATGCCCCAAACGGTACATTTCCAATCACACAGTCAAAAAAGCTGTCCGGGTAACTGGTTTCCTCAAATCCCTGTACTGCAATCCTGTTCTTCTGGTAAAGCTGTTTTGCAATCTGCCCGGAAACCGGATCAAGCTCCACGCCGTACATATTTGTGGCACTCATGCTTTCCGGTAAAAGTCCCATAAAGTTTCCTACTCCACAGGACGGTTCCAGGATATTTCCCTGTTTCAGTCCCATGTTTCCAAGTGCTTCATACATAGCCTTGATGACCGTCGGAGAAGTATAAAAGGCATTCAGCGTTGATGCCCTTGCTGCACTGTATTCTTCTGGCGTAAGGACTTCTTTTAACTGCGTATATTCCTCTGCCCAGGCACTGTTTCTTTCTTCAAAAGCCTGTGGAATACCGCCCCATCCAACATATCTTGACAACTCTTCCTGTTCTTCCGGTGTTGCCAATCTCTGATCCTGTTCCAGTTCTTTCAGCAGCCTGATAGCTTCCATATTTGCTTTAAACTTTGCTTTCGGACCGCCAGCACCAAGGTTATCGTCCGTAATATGGAAATTATGAGGTTCCTGTTCCTGCACCTGTTCATTCTGCAGATATGGTAAAAATTCTCCCTCATAGCCAAACAGTTCGTTCTCCCCTGGAATATAATTTCGTCCGGTTTCCATACACCGGAAAATATCAGCTTTTGATGAACCACTTGCTTCGTAGAATCCTGCATAGGAATATAAAATATCATCTTCTCGCTCGTAGGTAGTCAAATGTAATTCTGTATTTCCTCTTGTCTGGTTTACCAGTTCTTTCCCTTCCAGACCTTGCGGAAGAATCCCCACTGCTTCAAAATGATACCCCTGATATTCAAATACATTCTCGTCCCACTGTTCCTGTACAACTACATCTTCTGACTCAAATTCTGATTCTTGTAAATCCAATTCCTGTCGTACTCTGGTAATTTCTTCTGGATTCATGACATGATCTGTATATGGCTCGATCATATCCTCCTGCCATCTGCCATTATCATTCCAGATTTTTTCCGAAATGTCAGAAACCAACTGCATCTGTTCCGGTGAAAAGTCTGGATTCAGTACTGGTTCTAACATACGCTCCTGTTTAGCCAGCTTTCGGATAACAGCCATCTGTTCCTCGGAAAAATCCTCTACAGATTTTCCAACTGTATCCATACTGTCATAAATCAGTTCGCCTATACGACTTTTTAATACATAATCATCCTCATAAAAGCCATCTTCCCACAATTCTTTTGCTTCTTCAAAGGACATATGAGGATCTGCCTCTGGTTCTTCATTCTGTATCTCTTCCGCTTCTGCAGTCGATTCTTCTACTTCCAGTTCTTCCGTAGGTTCCTCTGATTCAGAATTACTCATAATGTCAAATAAAGACATCTGGTATCCTGTCAAGCCTTCCGTCTGCTCCGGCACTTCCTGTGTTGGGAAAATCGTATAGCTGCCCTCCACATACTGATGCACTTCTGTTAAGAGCTGTAATTTCTTCTCATAAGTTTCATTCACTGCTTCAAAATCCAATGGCAGCATTGCCAGCGCATCGTCCATCGCCTGTAACAGTTTCTGTGTCTGCTCCGAATCATTCAGCATAACGGGTAATTCTTTTCTTGCCTCTTCATTGAAGAAATCCTGTTTAAATGGACGCTCAATTTCTTCTGGAAGCCTTGCATAAAAGCTGATCACTTTTCCTGCAATTCGTTTTCTTTCATAATCTGGCATACGTGAATAATCAGCGGAACGTAAGAACTGCTGGTTATCAATCAGGTAGCCGACTCTTTTCGCCACTTTTGCCCAGGGAAGTAACACCGAAGTATCCGGATTTCCAATCTCTCCTCTCTTCAGTTGCAAACCTTTTCCATCATAATCTGCATAGGAATTGTCTGCGCCACATAAAGCATGACTCTGACCTCCTGTTCCGTATCTTTCTTTAATAAAATCCGTTCTGGCTTTATCATCTTCATTTAAGAGATAAAAGGAATAAGTAGAAAGCCTGCCATCGGAATACGGACCTCCACCAGCAAGAAAAGCGTCTATTTCGTCCTGGGTAATAAACACCTTATATTCCTGCCATGCAAACCCATCCCTGGCATTATATGGAATCACTTCTGCAGCAAATTTCTGGAACTGACCGGATATTCTGACCGGGTTATAGGTACGGAACCGCATAATGCTTTTATCTTCCTCATAAGCCATTGCCAGTCCTTCCAGACGCTCATTCATATCTGACAGCCACTGCGGATCTGCCAGCTTTTCTTCCAGATAATCTGTTATTTCCGGATAAATACTGCGAAGATGTGGTAAATCCTCTTCATCAAAGACAAGTTCCGCTACACCCTCTGCCATATCCGCTTTCATATAGGCAAGTGCCTGGGCATGTTCCTTTATCGCATTTTCCCTTGCAACATCAAGTACGGACTGTGGTGCATACTCACCCTGTTTCAAAAGCTGATGGATACGGCCACTCACATCTTCCCAGGACAAAAACGCCTTATCCAGAATCTGATCTGCAACCGTATGCCCTACTGCAATCTGCAATCCGGTTTCATCAAACCAGACCGAATACTCCATACCATTGATTTCAAAGCCCTTTCCACCAGTCCCATACTCCCGCTTCACAAACTCTGTATATTCTTCCGGTGTCTGTTCACTCATAAAATTATAAATAATGCGAAGCTGGCTTTTACTTCGGTTTCCCCCGGTTCTTAAAACCTCATCGACCACCTCACTTGGAATGGCAATCTCCCCGGCATAGAGGGCAGCTATTCTGTTTTCGATTTCCCTTTTCTGTTCATTTACAGATGGAAGTTCGGGCAAAGATAAAGCAGAGGCAATTTCTTCCTCTGCTTTACTTAACTGATCTTCACTTGTGTCTTCGATTAGCTGTATACCAATTCCGTCAAGATGCTCTCTTCCGCTGTTGCCGTCAGACTGTTCATATGTGCTGTCCACGCCATCGGGTTCTCCTCTTTCGACGGTGCCGGATTCTTCTCCAACAGTTTCTCCATCAGTACTTCCAATCTCTCCTGTGCCGCTTTCTCGATCTGTTCCAGATGGCTGTTCAGCTTCCCGGTCAGGAACAGGCTCTGATAAAGGCTGTTCCTGTGTTCCTTCAGAAATGTCCTCCGCAGCATTCCGTATTTCCCGATCTGTGCTTCTGTTTCCTGAATTGTCAGATTCGGAAATAGGTAATCCCCTTTGCGATGATATGTCAGTGCCATACTCATTTCCTCCTTCATTTTCCTGTGAATATTCTTTTTCTGTAATAGTATCGTTGTTTTCTTTACTTTCGCGAATTAACGTGTCAAAGTTATTATAATTCCTTTCTTCTGAATTTTCAATACCTTTTTTCATTTCTTCTAATGAAATACGGTGTACAAATCTTCCAATATCCACTAGCACAGACTCACTGGCCATGCTTGTCGCATTTCCAATAAATGTCAGCACTGATAAACTGTTATAGTCTGTGATATGTACGAAGTCCATTTCTTCCTGCCGTTCCAGCGGATCAAGTCCGCATCTGGAAGCCAGCGTATAATAAATGCTGTCTGTCAACAGACTGCGAAATTCGCTGCGTATGGTATCTTCTTCCAGCTCCTCCAGGTATGTTCCTTCCGTCACATATGTCAAGCCATCCAGGTATTCATCCAGATTTTCTTCTACCATATACTTCGCTGTTGCCATCAGTGCATCAGAAAGACTTCCTGTATCTTTAGCTTCCAGTCCATAAACTTCTTCTAAATGGTTTAATAACTCCTCCTGTTGCTTCTCCTGCAACCGCCACAGGTAAGGGGTTCTTCCACCTTTTACCTTATGAGTATCCTGAATATCAAATACATATCGGAGTCTTGTTTTCTGCATGGTTTCATCCAAAAGAGCAATTCCCTTTGCTCCTCGGTTTACCCACCGCAGCATTTTTTCATTCCATAATTCCAGCGAAGCACAGGCAGTTGCTTTTGGACGCTGTGCGTGGATCAAAAGCTGATCCATAAATGGATACCTGTATAATCTGGCTGCTGTATCCAGATAGTTCATCCAATCCCTGGGTGAACTACTAATACTGGATGCATGTGCTTCTGCAAGACCTCTTATATCTTCCAATCGAGCCATAACCTTATTCCTCCTTCCGTCAGTTCCTTATTTTTTCTTACTGTTTGTTTTCTTTTTAGGAAATTCCAGACTAAATCTGGCTTTTCCATCTTCTACCCCAAGTACAAGATCAGCATCAAATTTGCTGTCCTTTTTCTTGGAATACAGTCCTTTTACATGGGTACGTCCCTTTTTCAGAAGCTCCACTGCCATCTTTTTATCCATTGATTTTTTCATGCTTTCCAGAAACCTATTTGACTTCCATAAAGCAAACGGACAGCTTCTGTCAGAACAGTAATAATTGGTCTTACCCTCATATACATCAGAACCGCATACCGGGCATTTTCCGATTATTTCCCTTGCAGTCTGAAAACGATTGCGTTCTTCTTCTGGAATCTCCCTGCATACAGAAAGAATCTCAATGATCATAGATACAATCCCATCCATAAATTCATCGTCTTGGATTTTTCCCTTTTCCATCATCAGAAGCTGATTCTCCCATTCTGCTGTCAGGCTTGCAGATTTCAGATTCTCCGTCATTACATGAATCAGCTCACAGCCTGCCGCCGTAGGAAGAATCTGTTTTCCTTTACGTTCTGCATACCCGGAAAATACCAGCTTCTCAATAATATTGGCCCTGGTTGCCGGTGTCCCAAGTCCTTTTTTCTCTGTATCAGAATCAAATTCCTTATTCCCCGCTGTTTCCATTGCTGCAAGCAAGGTATCTTCGGTAAACATCTTCGGCGGGGATGTATAATGGGTACTCTTCTCTGCTTTCACAGGAACAAGAGTCATTCCTTCCTCATATCCTTCTGGAAGTTCTGTCTTATTATCTGGTTCATCAGATTTCTTATCCTTCACACAATATTTCCGAAAGGCTTCTTCCACTTCTTTGAAGCCCATCTGCACAGGCAGCTTTCCTTTTGCAGTAAATTCATGTTCTTTGCACTGTACGGAAATTTCTGTCTGCTCATAAAGGTACTCTTCCCCTGTTGCCTGAACAAGCTGCTGTCCGATCAGCATCAGCAGATTTTTCTTTCCACCGGAAAGTCCTCCCATGCCTTTTTCCATTGCTTCTTTTGTCGGCAGGATTGCATGATGATCAGATACCTTTGCATTATTAACCACACGATCTATGTTTCCCCTAATCTGTCCAGATTCCAGAAACGGAAGAAAATCTGTCATGCCTTCGGCAAGCATTTTTACCGTTTCTTTCATATCCTCGGTTACATACTGACTGTCTGTTCTCGGATAAGTAACCATCTTTTCTTCATACAGTTCCTGCAGCATATCCAATGTTTTCTGTGCAGTGTATCCGAAAAATCGGTTTGCTTCCCTCTGCAGACTGGTCAGGTCATAAAGTTTGGGCGGAGAAGTCTTTTTCTGTTCTCTTTTCACTCTGGTCACAACAGCTTCTGTTCCATCACAGAGTTTTCTTAATTCTTCCGCTTCTGTTTCAGACTGAATATTTTCTGAAGTTACCGCAAGCCTTCCATCTGACAGGGAAACCTTATAATAGGCTTCTTTCTTGAAATGCTCAATTTTCTCTTTTCTTTCCGTCAGCATAGCAAGCGTTGGTGTCTGCACTCTGCCAACTACCAGACGTTTTAAATATCTGGTTGTGTAAGCTCTCGTTGCATTCATTCCGATCAGCCAGTCTGCCTGTGCCCTGCATACCGCAGCATTACAAAGACCTGCGTATTCTTTCCCGTCCTTTAAGGTCTGGAAGCCTTTCTGAATTGCTTCATCTTCCATTGAACTGATCCACAGACGCTTCACTGGTTTTTGACAGCCTGCCAGATCATAAACTCTTTTAAAAATCAGTTCTCCTTCTCTTCCGGCATCACAGCCATTCACCAGATATGCTACATCTGCCCGGTTCATCAGGCTGCATATCACATCAAACTGCTTCTTTTTATCCTCTGATACCTGAACTTTCCATACTTCCGGAATAATCGGTAAATCCTCAAACTGCCATTTTGCATATTTTTCATCATAGATTTCCGGTGGAACATACTCTGCCAGATGCCCCAGACACCAACTAACAATGCAACTGTTCCCCTCCAGATACCCGTCCTTTCTCTGATAAGCAGATAAATTTTTTGCAAGACTCTGTGCCACACTTGGTTTCTCTGCAATCACTAAAAATTTCGCCATATTTTCCTCCTGTTCCTGTCAAAAAGGCAGTCCATAAAGAACTGCCCTTTCTCCATACCTTATGCTTTTTTGTTATTTCTGCTGATCTTCCGCATTTTCTTCATCTTCATTGATGTAACTGTCATCAGCAAATTCCAGACCTTCCTCTACAATACCGTCCTCTTTTTTCTTTTGAAATTTACTTAAAGCAAAAGCAGCTAAACCGCCGAATACCAGTACAATGCCGCCACCCAGGACTGCAGAACCAAACATTTTATTACCACTGGATTCCGGTTTTACTTCTGTTTCTGGCTGTACGGTAGTTTCCGGTTCTGGTGTTGTGGTTATTTCCGGAAGAACAACTGCAGATTCCTCTTTTTTCTCGGTTTCCTCATTTTCATCTAAGAACTCTGCCAGATCCTGTTCATCTACCAGTGACATCATGTACACATTTTCAGAAGTACCGGAACGATCAATAACCATATAAAAGGTATTTCCATTCTTTGTCTGGACAGTCAGAAACTGCTTGGAGCTGTCATTCTCCTTATCATCCACAAGTTGTCCGTTTCCCGGCGTGGAAAATGGTGTTCCCTCTGTGGCAGGCTGCTCCGTCGGCTGTTCTTCTATCACCTGTTCCGCAGTTTCAGCCTGCTCTGCGTTTTCATTTGCCTGTGCAAAAGCGGTCACACTGGCAGAACCCATCAGTATTGTTGATGACAACATAATCATCAAAATATTTTTCATTACTTTATTCTTCATCTTCCAAATCCTCTCTTTCTTCTATCAGTCCGGTTGACATTTCGCTATCCATATTTTCTTCTTTCTTTATACCTGTTTCAGAACTATCCATAGAAAGATTGCCCTCTTCATCAAACTGCATGGTAACTGTTCCGTTCTGAATTCCATCCAGAAAAGTCAGCATCTTTCGGCTATCCATTTTCATGGAACGGATTGCCTTAATGATTTCTGCATCTTCCATCTGCTTTTTCTGGATTCTCAGTTGCCTTACATGCTCCTGCAGTTCCAGAATCTTGTTTTCAGTTTTCTGAATGTCATCCAGAACCTTTTTTAATCGCATATTCATCTCTTGTTCGCTCCCTTCTAGTGAAGTCTGCCAAATGCCATAAAATGTTGCTGCCAGTAAGAACTTGCAATGCTTGTATACTGAATCGGATTTCCACAATGAATCATCATGTTATTTCCTACATAAATTCCAACATGGCTCGCTCCCGGCGTATCATAAGTTCCCTGGAAAAAAATCAGATCGCCCGGCTTTGCATCAGATGGAGATACATAGGAACAATAAGAACGAAGTCCGTCCGCTGTTGCTCTTCCCACGTTCCATCCATTTCCGCAGTTATTGATTACCCAGCATACAAAACCAGAACAATCAAAACTGGTAGATGGCGATGCACCGCCCCAGACATACGGATAGCCCAGATATTTTTCCGCTTCCTGGATCATCTTGGCAAACTGCGGATCAGAAAGTGCTTCTGCCGGAATATCATATCCAAAACCTGCCCCGCCTGTCGGAATTGTATTAAGGTCAAACAGATAATCACGATTTCCATAGTATTTGTTGTAAGCGTCATACTGCTCCTGCTCTTTATCTGTCATACGGTTTCTTAAAACGGCATCCAGATTATGGTTTGTAAGTGTTACATCCAGCCGGTTTACTTCTCTTGTTGTAGTTACTTCCACCTCCTGGCTTCCATTACTGTCTGCTATGTATGCTTCCCAGGTCTGGTGCCCATGTGCTGATGCAGAAGCGTGATCGCTGTAAAATACATCAAACTGAACACCATAGCTTGCAAATGCTCCTGTATCTTCTACTACATATTCCACTCCATTCATAACAACATGGGTTCCCATTGGCACAAATGGATTGGAAGCATCCACCGCAATCGTGTGATTTGCCTGTGGATATGCTCCACTTGCAGTCGGGCCTCCACTCCACTGCCCGCAACAAATCGGACAGTTGCAATATCCACTGGTCACAACCTGTCCCAGTGATTCTCCAACCCTGACTGTTTTCTTTTCTGTTACAGTTTCTCTTGTCGAATCTGTATATAAGCCATACTGCTCCCTGAAAATATCCTGAATCTCGTCTGCAACCTCAGCATAGGTAAAACCGCCATACTTGACTGTCAGATAAGAAATAAGCTGATACGGATTGTGTCCGATCTCATCAATCTGGAACTGGAACTCATCATAGTCGGAATGGTTTGCCTTCATCTGATTGATCTGCTCATTCAGTGCATTTTCCAATGCTACATAAGCATTTTCCGCAGCATAAATATCCTCATCCTCACTGGAATAACTGGTAGAAATAATGGCATTGGAACCACCCTGGAATAATGCTGCACAGCTTGAAAGACTGGTTGTCATCAATGCAAACAGCAGAATCAGAACTCCTATGGACAGGAGGATATTTCTGTTCTGTGCCACGATCTCCTTAACCGCAGCCTTGGCTTTCTCCGTAAATCGCTGTGCATTTACAAGAACTGCATCTTTCGCAGCCTTTCCCTGTTTCGCAGCCTGATACTGTTTCTGGTAACGCTTTTTCTGCAGTAATTTCTTTAATGCAGACTGTTTCTTCTGCTCTGCTTCTTTCTGAACCGCCTTTTTTGCTTCATTGGAAACACTGGTACCAAACTGCAAACGGGATTTTTCTGTTTCTTCCAGAACAGATTCCCTTAACCGATTATTTCTCTGTCGTTTTTCTTTCAACCGTTCCCGAACGTAAATTGACTTTCTTGCAAGACTTTCTCCCGCAAGTTCCATCTGATCTGCTGCATCAAGAGCAGCATTATCATCGGTATCCTCTCTGATTTTTTTCTGACCATAGGCAGATACCGTTTCTGAAACAACGGTTGCTCCCTTTCTTGCCATTCCGCTACCGGGAATCATACCTTTGCCTTCATCTTCAAAGGAAAGACGGGATTTTGATTTTTTCTGTTCTTTTAGCGTCTGTTCCCTTTTCGTCTTTCCTTTAATCTCTTCCCGAAAATCTTCCATTGATTTTTCATCAACTTCTGACTTTTCATGGTAGCGTTTCTGCTCTTTTGCTGCATAGGCTGTGACCATCTTTTTCTTTCGGCTCTGCCTGTCCGGTTCCGATGTTTCAGCATCACGTCCCGGATGTCCCCGGATACTCTCTTTACGAAGTCTGGAACGTGAAACAGACGGAGATTTCTCCCCGCCTGCTTTATCATCACTCATTTCTGAGTTTTCCATTTCTTCCGCTTCCGCAAGTTCTTCCTGTTCCAGAAAAGCGTGTCTGGACTGCAGTCTGTGTTTTCCTTCTTTCACTCCCTCAACTGTTTCTTCTGCAGTATGAGTTTTTCTGACCTTTCCAAAGTCCAGCTCCTGTTCCCTGTGTCCGGCTATTTTCTTCTCATCTGCCTCACGCCCGGTAATCCGCTTTTCCTTTTTACTGCGGAGATTTTTTTCCCGGAGTCCATCCCGGCTCATCTTCTGGACAGTCTTGTCCCTTGCTTTATATTCATGCTCCTGCATGGTCATCATCTCCTGATCTATGGTAATTTTCCGTTATTTTTCTTTGCAACCAGTACCATACGCCCATTTTTCTGGGAATACTCACAGGTAGACAGTGTAAGTACCTTATCTCTGTATTTTGCTGTTGTTCCTGTCTGATAAAGTGATTTTTCCTTAACGGAAGCAACAAATTTTTTATAATCCTCCACTGTTCCCGCTTTGATAAAACTGTAATAATCAAAATCATTCCCTGTATAAACGGGTGTTGTAAATGCTGCAAATATCTGATACTGTTCATTTCCCCATATCGTGCGGAACAGGATTGTCGGATGTTCTTCGTAAAATCCTTCGTCCTTATATTTTTCAAGGTCAGCAAACATCTTTCCACTGTTCATGTGATGTCCATATATGATCAGATTGTCCGAATTTCCTGGTACACATTCCTCTGCCAGAAATAAACAACCATTTGCAGAATATTCCCCGTTAAAATCCCGATGCAGATAATAATTTTTATCTCCGGGCCGGTACATGACCGGATAGTCTATTCTCGTTCCATCAATGGTCAGCCAGCCAATACAATCTGGATTTTCTTCATGCAATGCCAAAATTCCAGCATCTATCTCTATCAAAGAATCGCCGGAAGCATCTTCTTCCGATTCATCCTCTCTTTTCTGCATTAGCTCCTGCAGTTCCTGCTGTAACTGATTATCCTGTCTTTCCTGCATAAAAAATCCAATTAAGAAATACAGACTGATCGTAAGCAATATAACAGATATAGAAAGTAACAATCCTGCCACCCATTTTCTCATGCTCTGCTGTCACCCCTTTAACTATCGTCTCTGCCTTTGATGCCGAGTTTTTCACGCTTCTCTACATCTTCTGGTTTCGATGACATTAACGCATAAAGCATAAGGGTATTATCGAATCTGTCCTTAAATGGAATAATTGTATTTCCATAAAAAATCAGACCTTCTCCCTCTCCACTGTTTGTTACATAAGAAAGCTGGTGTGGTGAAATATTGAGCTGCTTTGCCAAAATCTGCCTGTCACCGGATGCCTGGTTAAGCATCAGGATAAAATCTGAGTTTTCAAAGATATTCTCGATCTCCCTTGATGCAAGCAGATCTTTTACGTTCTGCGTGATACCAGT
>ERZ780076.502-NODE-502-length-17927-cov-2.628413_pt1 | contig 17927 bp, 9 predicted proteins | sample MGYA00511022_ERZ780076 | MGnify/ENA primary metagenome ERZ780076 (study PRJEB29588, sample SAMEA2148733) | human gut metagenome | biome: human gut; feature: human-associated habitat; material: faeces | place: Denmark | collected 2008/2010 ... | reverse complement strand
CGAAAAGGAGAGCAAGTGAATATATATTTAGTTTCATACGATATATTTTTAGTATTTATATATTGGATGACAATTAGAATGTAAAATGAACTCCGCACATGAATGTACGTGCTGTTGGATATGAACAGAAGTTATAACCCGGTGTGAATGTACCACCTGCATAATCCACATTATAGCCATGATATCCTGTAAATGTATGCAAGTTCTGTGCAGATACATATAGACGTACATCTGATACATATTTACCAAACCATTCATTAGGGAAGTTATAACCTAATTCAACATTTGCAATTTTCCAGTAAGCTGCATTCTGAATCTTACGCTGGCTGAAGAGGTCATTCCATGCAAGGCTGGCATTATTGGTTATGTAAGTACGTGGAACATCTGAGATATAAGTGCTTCCATCCTCACTGAAACGGTTGGCATCAAGAATAGCAACGGCTTTATTACCCCAACCATAGCAAGAATTCAATGAGTTGTAGATATCGTCACTTACATGATAGTTCAAAGCACCGAATGTAGAGATACTTAAATCAAAACCTTTATATTCAAAACGTGCGCTAAGACCGAAGTTTACCTTTGGCAGACCGCTGCCAAGTACAACCTGGTCGTATGCATCCACTTTACCATCAGGAGTACCTTCAGGACCGCTCAAGTCTTTATAAAAACAGTCACCAATCTGGGCACCTTCCTGTGTAGCATGGTTATCAAGGTCTTCTTGTGTACGTGCTATACCTTCATACACCCAACCATAGAACTGACCGATTTCTTCACCTACGTTTGTTATATAAGCTCCTGAAATATAAGAGTCTGTACCGAAGCCTAATGAAGTTACACGGTTTTTCAATGTACTAAGGTTACCTGAGAATTCATATTTGAAAGGATTGTCATGGTTACGATAAGTAGCAGAGAATTCAAAACCTGAGTTTTCCATTGATGCAGCATTCATTGTTACCGTTGTATTGGAAACTCCTGCCTGTTCCGGAACAGGAACTGCATACAGCAAATCTGTACTTGTGTTCTTATACCATTCAGCTGTGAACTCCAATCTGTTACGGAAGAATGCGAGGTCAACACCGACATTGTATGTTTTCTTCTTTTCCCAAGCCAAGTTGTTATCCACAAAAGTAGAAATAGCAGAACCTGTTACAGGTGAGTTATTGAAGTTATAAGTCATGTTGTTACGCGACATTACTGCCTGATACATGTACTCACCTATATTCTCGTTACCAAGTTCACCATAGCTGGCACGGAACTTGAACATATTTACAACGTCAGGATTGAAAGGAAAGAAATTTTCCTTATCAAAACGCCAACCTACAGACACTGAAGGGAAAGTTCCCCAGCGTATGTTTCTTGTCAGACGAGAGCTGGCGTCTCTACGAACTGTTGCTGAGAACAAATATCTGTCATCATAATTATAGTTGATACGACCGATATAAGATAAAATTGCATGCTTATACTCAAAACTTTCCGAATATGTATCCGAACCGTTCTGAAGTTGGAGGAAGTAAGGTTCAGTGAAGTCCAATCCCCATCCTGTCAACAAATCAGTGTTTTCTTCCTCAAAAGTCTGACCGGCAATCACATTTATATGATGATTTCCTATTGTACCATCATAAGTAAGCACATTTTCTATCAACGCATCCGAATATATACGTGAAGCTTTTGTCAAGCGTTCATTACTCTTTGCCAGATAAACACGGTTACTCTGTACCCATGAAGGAATCCATGTAAAGTCTTTACAGTTGGTCTTACTGTAAGAAAGATTCAATTTATAATTTAGTTTATGATTCTTGCTGTCAACACCTATCATTTTGAGAAGGTCAACATCTGCCGATGCAGTTCCCACAAATCTGTCAACACGTGTATTACGCTGCATAAGATTATTTATAAGCAATGGGTTGGATGCAGAGATATCACCATGTATGTCATCATAATAAACTCCGTAACCGTAAGCATCGTAATTGAAGTCTTTTGCAATACCAACTTTGTCGTCCAATACCCATGTAGACTCATCGTAAGCCTTTATGGTAGGCTGCATAAGCAAAGTTCCACGAAGAACGTTAGTTACATCACCATATAATCCCTGAACATATTCCGAAGCATTTGACAATCCCATGTTATCCTGATCTGAATGGGAATAAACAATACTGGTATGGAATTTCACAAACTTAGTGTCCATAGTATTGTTGACACGTGCTGTAAAACGTTCATAATTAGGACCTGCACCTTCAAGAGTTCCTTTCTGGTTAAAGTAGTCCAATGCTACATTATAAGTATTGTGTGCGCCACCACCGGAAAGATTTACATTATGATTCTGGCGGATACCTGTCTTGAATACTTCTTTAAACCAATCTGTATTGGTGTCATCCTGGAAACGGTATTTACCTGTAGCACTGTCAAGATGATATCCTCCCGGAATAGGAGTATCAGAATTAATACATGCCTGACCGACATATTGACTGTACTGGTCTGCATCCATTACATCATATACATTATTAGGAATATAATCGACACCAAAATATCCGTTATAATCTACTTTCAGAGGTTGGTCTTTCTGTCCACGTTTTGTAGTAATGATAACCACACCATTAGCAGCACGGGAACCGTAAATAGCAGCAGCAGAGGCATCCTTCAACACCTGAATTGTTTCTATATCATTAGAAGAGAAATCACGTATGGAAGTTCCCATCGGAACACCGTCAATTACATAAAGAGGAGCAGTACTTCCGAAAGAACCGATACCACGGATACGAACTGAAGGATCGGCACCAGGCTGACCGTCAGATGTAATTTGTACACCTGCTACCTTTCCTTCAAGCATAGAAGATATATTTGAATGTGAAACCTGTTTCAAAGCTTCTGCATCTACTACAGATACAGCTCCTGTCAAATCTGATTTTTTCTGTGTACCGTAACCTACAACAACTACCTGCTCAAGCATCAAATCGTCTGTCTGCAGTTGAATCGGTTCCAGGACTGCTCTATTGCGAACAGCTATTTCACGGTCCTTATATCCGACATAACTTATCAATAAAACAGAGTTACCAGGAACCTCAATCTGGAAATTTCCATCAAAGTCGGTTGTTGTTCCCGTTTGTCCATCTTTAACTCTGATAGTAGCACCAAGCAAAGGAAGACCTTGCTCATCAATAACCTGACCACTTACCTTAATTGAAGGAGATTGTGCCACGGCAGCCAAAGCAGATGAAGGATATACCATTGTTCCTTCAAAGGCACATAAACCAAGCATTGCAGAAAAAATAAATTGTTTTTTCATTTTAAATGGTATTAAATTTAAATTTTTCAATAAACCAATTAGATTGTTCTAACATAACAAAGATGAGTTTTATTCATTTCTACCCAGATAAGATTAATACAATAACCTATAAGGAAAAATCTTTACGTTACGGTATAATATCGTATTCTGCAAATCCCTTGCAAAATACTAATGACTGTTTTTGTAGCATTCTCCATAATACATTCTTTTAAAATATAACAAATTATTTTTATGCCACAAAAATATAGGAGATAGCCAAAATGAAAGTGGACAAAAAAAGATAATAAGTGGACAAAAGCATACAAAACATGTTTTTACTTAAGTCCACCTATTAATATCTGATTTATAAACTTTATAACTTACAAATCATTATTTACACCTGATTATCAGGCTACATCAGTACACTTATTGTCATTTATCCTCCATTATGCTGCTCGGCGTTACATTGAAATGTTTTGTAAAGCAGCGTGTAAAGTATTTAGGGTCGTTGAACCCGACCTGATATGCAATCTCTGATATGTTCATATTATGTGTCACCTTGTTTTTCAACAAAAGTTCGCGTGCAAGATTCAGTCTGTAGTTTCTCATAAACTGATTTGTAGACTGTCCCGTCAGACTCTGCATCTTCTTGTTCAGAAGACTCTTGCTCATGCCCATGGCATTGATGAAATCGGCAACATCAAAATCAGGGTTCATGTAATTTTCTTTTACCACTTTCATTGCCTTGTCAAGAAACTTCTTGTCGCCCGACTCTTCATCTATTTCCAAAGAATCTACATCCATTGTAAGATAGAACTTCTGCTGGAAACGCTTTCTGTTTTCCAATATACCTGAAATTCGTGCCAACAATAAATTCTCATCGAAAGGTTTCAACAGATAGGAGTCTACACCAGCTTTATAACCTTCCAGTCTTGCTTCGTCCGAAGTCTTTGCCGTAAGCATAAGAATAGGTATATGTGATATAGAGAAATCACTCCTTATCCTATGCGACAGTTCCATTCCATCCATCACAGGCATCATAAGGTCGCTGATTACGAAATCTACATTCGAAGAACTCAGGACATGCAGCGCCTCCTCACCATTCGATGCTTCCAGTACATTATAATATTCTGCCAGAATGGACCTTATATAATCTCTCATATCCTTATTGTCCTCTACGATAAGAATATTCAGTTTGCCGTTCTTTTCAGGCGACAAGGACACTTCGTCATGTTCATCGTCATATACTTCATCTACTATCTCATTCTTATCTCCTCTCTCTACAGGCAATAATATTCTGAAAGACGAGCCTTGCACCGGATTATTCATAGCAACCAGACTGCCTTCCAACAGTGTTATAAGTTTCTTGCAGAGATACAGCCCTATGCCCGTTCCACTTTGTCCGCTTACCGACTCCAGGCCCTGATTATCTGCCTGATAAAAGCGGTTGAAGATTTTCTCGATATCGCCTTCGGGTATTCCTTTTCCGGTATCTCTTACACATATGTACAGTTTCTCTTCACCGTTGTCATTCACTGTTGCAGCGTAAACAGATACCATACCTCCTTTCTCTGTAAACTTTATGGCATTGCTTATAAGATTTGTTATTACCTTACGCATTATATCTTCATCGAACATCATATATGGATTGTCGATGCGCTTATAAGACTTCAACGTAATGCCATGATCGCCTGCAAACGCGACAAAAGGGGTAAGCAAGTCATCGAGGAACGTATTTATATTTCCATGATGGCATATAATCTTCATCCTTCCATCCTCCACTTTTCTGAAGTCCAACAGCTGATTTATCAGCGAGAGGAGATATTTGCTGTTTTTCTCAACCAGATTGAGCTGCTCGATAACCTGCGGATTATAACTCAGCTTCAAGGCCCTTTCGATAGGACCTACTATAAGCGTAAGCGGAGTTCTGAACTCGTGTGTGATGTTTGTGAAGAAAGTCAGTTTGTCAATAGTCAGTTCCTCTACCTTGCGGGACATTTCAAGTATCTTGTTTTTCTGTTCCGTTATCTGGATATTCTGTTCTTTCAACAGTCCGTTCTGTTTTGACAGCTCCTCTGTCTGTACAGAAAGCAGTTTCTGCTGTTCTTTGAGTTCACGGGTACGTTCTTCTACCTTGTCATGCAGTATAATCTGCTGTCGTTTCATCTCGTTAAACCTCCAAATTACTATTCTGTAGCCAATAAGAGCCAACAGTAGCATAACCGACAAGACAAACCACGGGGTCTTGTAGAAATATGGCGAAACTTCTATCTGAAGTCCATTACCTGCACTTATCCAGTTCTTACCATCGGGGGTATATCTCAACTGGAAGCTGTATTTTCCCGGTTTCAGATTAGTATAAGTCACCGTGCGTCTGTCTCTTCTCGTATCTATCCAGTTATCGTCGAAACCCACAAGGCGATAAGAATATGCCGCCAACGAAGAAGGATTATAATCGAGGGCTGCAAACTCTATAGTCAATGACTTGTCACTCTCATGAAGTTCCAATAGTCCATCTTCAGGATGGCATGCCCCACCTATTACGTTTATTCTGGTGATAGCCAACGGGAAATTCATACGGCTTTCCTTTTCCATCACCGGATGTACTTCGGAAAGGCCTCCCAAGCTTCCCAAATAGATTTTCTCACCATTGCCGGACACAGCAGTGGCATTCCAGTAGAAATTATCTGATGGCAATCCGTCTTTAGACGTATAACCTACAAACATATCATCCTTGGGATAATACCTTGAAAGTCCATTTACCGTGGTAATCCAGATATTGCCATACCAGTCTTCCTGTATGCCACGCACATTATTACTTATCAACCCATCCTGAACATTGTATGATGAGAACACGTAATTCTCGCCTTCTTTTACGGCACGATATATCCCTGCACCGTTGCTGCCAATCCACAAATCACCGTTTCCGGCTTCATGTACACACGTAATTCGTTCACCCTTAGGCATATTTACTCCGTCGGTATATTTCTTATAGACCAACTCACCGCGTGAATAAGTCTTGAGGTCCACTCTCAACAATCCGTAAACGGAAGACAGCCATAAATCCCCTGCTCCGGAAATACAGCCTCCCAAAGCATTTATATTTACGATCTCTTTCTCAGCATCCTTGAAAGGCTCTTTTACAGTATTATCCTTCGGATTATAGACGTATGCACTATGCTGTGAACCAATCCAAAGCAAATCATTTATTCTGTCATAAATTAATGTAGATATGAAAATGTCATCTATACCATCTATCCTGTTGAAGCGTTGGCCAGTTCCCGTTTTCCGGTTTATCCATCCTACGCCTCCTCCCCATGTACCTACATAAAGTCTTTCCTTTCCATCAAGAGCCAAAGAACTGACTGTGTTATGACTGAGATAAGAAGGTGCATCAGTTGTGAAATGGATAAAACCGTTCATTCCCTTAGGTTTACAGTTGAGTCCTCCCTCTACTACACCTACCCATAATGTACCGTCATTGTCTTCAATGATTGAGTTTACAAGATTTCTCGACAGACTGGATGCCTGGTTCTGCAAATGCAAATAGTTTGTAACATATAAGCGTGAAGCATACATTTTTGCAAGCCCACCGGTTTCTGTACCTATCCACACAATATCATTTCCATCGTCATAAAAAAGTACATTGACAAAGTTTGAGTTTAGCTGAGAGCCCCCTCCCAATCCGCCTTCATCGTCATTTATAACATGCTGGAAGTTGTCATAAACAGGGTTGTAGATATTAAGCCCCATCAAAGTTCCGACAATCAGTGTTCCATCTCCTGCCGATGTGATATCTGTTATATAGTTCTGTGATAAAGAATGTCCGTCCTCTCTATTATGCATATAATATCGCACAGTATCTGTCAATATGCTGTATCTGAGCAGACCGAAACTTGTTCCTATCCATACGTCATTATTAAGAACGTGCATGCAAAATACTGACTGACCATACAACGAGGCTAAAGATGATGAAGCGGCATTAGGCTCCTGCCACTCCATAACCGTATCAGCTACGCGACAGAGCATATTGTCGTTCTGAAACCAGATATATCCATTAATCTCACATAGTGCAGTACCACGCTCGTTTGTATTGGCATGCGATACTTTTATTACATCACTCACGCCACCCTTATCATCAAGCACCACCTTATAAAGAATGTTCTTGCTACTCAACCATATATTGCCCGACTTGGAAACGAGCATCCCTGATATAGGAGAATCCATAAATGGCATTAAGGAAGATGCCACTTCCGATGTCCTTAGGTCAAGGTTGTTTATAGATATAAGGTCTATTCCGTCATCTCCAGCCACCCATAATCTTCCGAACTTATCTTCGCATAAATAGCTTATAAAATTAGATTTCAGCTTGTTAGTTCCTGTATTGGTACTGAAATTCACAAACTCATATCCATCGTATCGGGAAACGCCTCCTCCCATAGTGGAAAGCCACAGATATCCACGACTGTCTTTTACCACATCATCAACAAAGACATGTGGCAAACCGTCCTGCATTGTGATACAGGAAAAAGTATATCTGTTTGTGTAGTTCACAATTTCCTGCCTGTCTGCATTCCTTGCGGATGACTGCAGTATTCCCACAATACAATATAATATAAACAATGAATAAGATAGAATGTGCTTTAAATTCATAAATCCAGGTTTTAATTATCCACAAAAATAAAACCTATTTCCTAATTTCATACTACTACAGGCAGAGTTTTTCCGGCATTTGCAGGTTTATCCACCTAACATGTTTATTTGTCCACCTGCCTAACAAGAACAGGGAGGTATATTTGCAAAAAATTAATTTCTAACAGTATGAAAAATAAGATTAGATTATTGATTGTTACATTTCTTGCAAGCTTCGTATGCCACACATTGTATGCGGCGAAAGAAGACACTACTTTCGTAGCCAAAGGCAATCCTGTAATTACACACAAATACTTAGGCGACCCGGCTGCTTTGGTACACAATGGTACGGTATATATTTATGCCGGACACGACGAATGTCCTGAACCACATCAGTATTATCTGATGAACGAATGGTGCATTTTCTCTACCAAGGACATGAAAACATTCACCGAACATTCTTACACTCTTAAAGCAAAGGATTTCAAATGGGCAAAGGGTGAGGCCTGGGCTAGTCAGGTAATAGAAAGAAACGGTAAATTCTACTGGTATGTAACAGTGGAGCATGCTACTATACCGGGAAAATCAATCGGTGTGGCAGTTGCAGATTCTCCAAAAGGTCCTTTCAAGGATGCAAGAGGCAGTGCGTTAATCACCAATGATATGACTACAGAATATACTTCGATAGGCTGGGACGACATTGACCCTACCGTAATAATAGACGATGACGGACAGGCATATCTGTTCTGGGGCAACACTCAGTGCTATTATGCAAAACTGAAAGAAAACATGACAGAGCTTGACGGTCCTATCATTCCGATAAATCTTCCACGTTTCACTGAAGCTCCATGGATACACAAACATGGCGACTGGTATTATCTGTCGTTCGCATCGGAATTTCCGGAGAAGATTTGCTATGCCATGAGCAAAAGCATCAACGGACCATGGGAGTATAAAGGAATACTGAACGAACTGGCCGGAAACTCAAACACTAACCACCAGTCAATAATAGACTTCAACGGTAAATCGTATTTCATTTACCATAACGGCGGAATAAATACCAATGGAGGCAGTTTCCGACGCTCTATCTGCATTGACCGTTTATACTATAATGAAGACGGAACGATAAAAAGAATACAGATGACGAGCGAAGGTATCACAAATGAATAATTATTTTAAAAATCAACATAAAAAGCTATTTTTGTATCACAAATAAAATTAATACTTTTCCCATGAAAAAACACTTCACATTATTAAGTGCCTTAGCCCTCACAACATGTATGGGCATCAGCGCACAAGAGGTAAACAATATGGTTGTTCAGACCAACAAAATCGGTGCTGAGATACAGCCTACAATGTACGGACATTTCTTCGAGGACATCAACTATGGTGCCGACGGAGGACTATATGCAGAACTTATAAAGAACCGTTCGTTCGAGTTTCCACAGAACTTTATGGGATGGAATATCTTCGGCAATGTAACTTTGCTGGATGACGGTCCGTTCGACAAAAACCCTCACTATGTACGACTGGGAGATCCGGGACATGCGCACAAGCGTACAGGTATCGAGAACGAAGGTTTCTTCGGAATAGGTATCAAAGCCGGTGAAAGCTACCGTTTCAGCGTATGGGCAAGAGGTGAAAACCAGAAAATCACTGTAGAACTCATAGACAATGCTTCTATGGGAGAAACACAGGTTATAACCTCACAGACATTGGACATCAACTCAAAGGACTGGAAGAAATATGAGATAAAACTTACTCCGGAACAGACATTCGCCAAGGCTCACTTGCGTATCTTCCTTGCATCTGCAGGAACTGTTGACCTGGAGCATGTCTCATTATTCCCTACCGACACATGGAAAGGCCGCGAAAACGGATTGCGCAAAGACCTTGTACAGGCTCTTGCTGATACAAAACCGGGAGTGTTCCGTTTCCCAGGAGGATGTATAGTGGAAGGAACAGACCTTGCTTCGCGCTATAACTGGAAAAACTCTGTAGGCCCGGTAGAAAACCGTCCTCTGAACGAAAACCGCTGGCACTACACTTTCCCTCACCGCTTCTTCCCTGACTATTTCCAGACATACGGAATGGGATTCTATGAACTCTTCCTGCTGGCTGAAGATATGGGTGCAGAACCATTGCCTGTACTTAGCTGCGGTCTTGCATGTCAGTTCCAGAATGCGAATGAAGAAGCACACGTAAAAGTTTGCGACCTTCAGCCATACATACAGGATGCTCTCGACCTTATCGAGTTTGCAAACGGAGGTATAGACACCAAATGGGGAGGCCTTCGTGCCGAAATGGGACATCCGGAACCGTTCAACCTCAAGTTCATCGGAATTGGTAACGAACAGTGGGGCTCTGAATATCCAGAACGTCTGAAACCATTCGTAGAAGCTATCCGCAAGACATATCCTGACATGAAGATTATCGGTTCGTCAGGTCCTGGCTCTGAGGGTAAGGATTTTGAATATCTGTGGCCGGAAATGAAGAAACTGAAAGTTGATTTGGTGGACGAACATTTCTACCGTCCTGAAGACTGGTTCCTAAACTCTGGCAGCAGATATGACAACTACGACCGCAAAGGTCCGAAAGTATTTGCAGGCGAATATGCGTGCCACGGCAAGGGCAAGAAATGGAATCATTTCCACGCGTCACTTCTTGAGGCTGCTTTCCTTACAGGCGTAGAACGCAATGCCGACATCGTTCATATGGCTACATACGCTCCGCTGCTTGCACACGTAGAAGGATGGCAGTGGCGTCCTGACCTGATATGGTTCGACAACCTTCGTTCTGTACGCACATGCAGCTGGTATGTTCAGAACCTGTACGGACACAATAAGGGAACAAACGTAATACCTCTGACTATGAACAAGAAGGCTGTAAGCGGCCAGGAGGGACAGAACGGACTCTTTGCAAGTGCGGTATTGGATAAGGAGAACAATACTTACATTCTTAAAGTTGTCAATACTTCGGACAAGAGCCAGAAGCTGAACATCGAATTCAAGGGACTCAAGAAGTCTGCATCACTCGTTAACGGCAAGTGCATCACTCTTCATTCTGACAATTCCGACGCAGAAAACACTCTTGACGAACCAAACAAGATTGTTCCTGTGGAAAAGGATATCAACATCGAAAAGAACATCCTGAACACTGAAATAGGAGAAATGACATTTGCAATTTATAAATTTGAATTAAGTAAGAAATAATTTATAGTATATTATTGAATATACTATTGTTGGTAATCGTTACAGAAATTCTCACGATAAAAGATCAGATTAGACAGTAAGTCATTTTTAAACTGTATAGTTTTATAAATGAACCAAAAAATAAACAGAGGCATGTCGATATTTATTCATATCTTCATGCCTCTGTTGCTGATTTCTTATTCAGTCACCTCAACTCCCTTAAGAGTAGCTGAGCTTGATTCTGTAATCTTTACTTTTACGAAATCACCTATTCGGTGTGAACCTTTGTCGAATACTACGACTTTGTTCTGTTCCGTACGTCCGAACAACTGTTCCTTTGAGCGTTTTGAAACTCCCTCTGCAAGAACTTCGAATGTTTTTCCTACATCCTTTGCGTTGCTTTCTGCCGAAAGCTGGTTCTGCAACTCAATCATTTCGTTCAGACGGCGTATCTTGATTTCTTCAGGTACATCGTCAGGAAGATGTTTCGATGCGTATGTACCCGGTCTTTCGGAATACTTGAACATAAATGCCGAGTCGTATGCACATTCGCGCATAAGCGACAGTGACATCTGATGGTCTTCTTCCGTTTCGCTGTGGAATCCTGAGAATATGTCTGTGCTGAGTCCGCAGTCAGGGATGATGCGGCGTATAGCCTCTACTCTTTCGAGATACCATTCGCGTGTATATTTTCTGTTCATCAGTTTCAGTATGCGTGAACTTCCGCTCTGTACCGGCAGGTGGATGTGCTTGCATACGTTTGGCACTTCTGCTATGACATGGAGTGTTTCGTCGCTCATGTCCTTAGGATGTGATGTGGTGAAACGAACTCTCATTCCCGGAACGGCTTCGGCTACTATGCGGAGGAGCATAGGGAATGTAACTGTCTCTCCGTCTTTTTCAAAGCGGTATGAGTTTACGTTCTGTCCCAAGAGAGTTACTTCCTTGTAGCCTTTCTTTTCGAGGTCGCGGACTTCATTAAGGATACTTTCCACATCGCGGCTTCTTTCGCGTCCTCTTGTATAAGGAACGATACAGTAATGGCAGAAGTTGTTACAACCACGCATGATTGATACGAATCCTGAGATGTGGTTTCCGCAGATACGTGAAGGGATTACATCGCGGTAGGTTTCAGTGGTTGACAGTTCCACGTTGATGGCTTTCTCGCCTGCTTCTACCGATGCTATAAGTTCCGGAAGAGTCAGGTATGCGTCCGGTCCTGCCACGAGGTCAACATGATGGTTTTCTATCAGGTCTTCTTTCACACGTTCTGCCATACAGCCCAATACACCGACTATCAGATTCTTTCTTTTCTTTCTCAGAGAATGGAAGAATTCCAGGCGGTTCAGAATCTTCTGTTCCGCATTGTCCCTGATAGAGCATGTGTTCATAAACACTGCGTCAGCCTCTTCAAGAGTCTCGCATGGAGAGTAGCCGGCCATCTGCATGATGGATGCTATTACTTCACTGTCTGCCACATTCATCTGGCATCCGTAAGTTTCGATGAACAGTTTTTTGCTGTCCTGTTCAGTTGCAGATTTTAAGTCTGCTCCTGTTGCTTCATTTGTCATAAATATGTATATTTGTTGATTAAAATTTCTGCAAAGATAGTGCAAACCGAGTGAAGCACAAAGCGAAAACAAAGTTTTCGGCTTTTGATACCGAGGTGCAGCCTTTCTTATCTAAAGATAGTGCAAACCGAGTGAAGCACAAAGCGGAAACAGGGTTTCGGTTTATGGCTCCAAAACGCTTCGTCGTTTGAGTTTAAATGACGAAACGTTTTGAATCGAATGACGAAGCGTTTTTCTTGGGATAGATGACAGTTTTTAATTATAGATTTAAAAAGACTGCTCTTTTGTCGTAAAAATAACTGTTATTGCTGAAAAAATGTATTTTTTATTAGAAAATAATGATAAAAATGTTGGCTTTGACGTTTTTTTTCTAACTTTGGACTGCCTCAAAAATACTATTTGATTTTCAAATATATACAAATAACTTTAAAAACACAATATCATGAGCTATAAATTTATGACAGCAGCCGAGGCTGCAAGTTTGATTAATGACGGAGATATTATTGGATTAAGTGGATTTACACCAGCCGGAACTCCTAAGGCTGTTACAGCCGAGTTGGCTAAAATGGCAGAGGAAAAACACGCACGTGGGGAACATTTTAAAGTGAGTGTTCTTACAGGTGCATCAACCGGTGATTCATGTGACGGCGTTCTGATACGTGCAAATGCTCTCGATTTCAGAGCACCATATACTACAAATGCCGATTTCCGCAAGGCTTGCAACAACGGACAGGTAAAATACTCTGATATACATCTGTCACAAATGGCTCAGCGAATCCGTTCAGGCTTCTTGGGTAAAGTGAATGTTGCCATAATGGAAGCTTGTGAACTTACTGCCGACGGACGTATCTACCTTACTGCCGGTGTGGGTATTTCTCCTACCGTTGCACGTCTGGCAGAAAAAATTATAGTTGAACTTAATGCTGCTCATAACAAGACAAGTCTGATGGGTATGCATGATATTTATGAACTTGAGCGTCCGCCACATCGTCGTCCAATAATGATAGAACATGCAAGTGACCGTATCGGAACACCATATATTCAGGTTGACCCGGCCAAGATTGCGGCTGTGGTGGAAGTGAATATTCCTGATGAGGCTCGCGGATTCCATGATCCGGACCCTATAACAGACAAGATTGGTCAGAATGTGGCAGACTTCCTGGTGAACGATTTGCGTAAGGGTACAATACCTTCTACTTTCCTGCCTTTACAGTCTGGTGTAGGTAATATAGCAAATGCAGTGTTGAGTGCGTTGGGTAAGAATCCTGATGTGCCTGCTTTTGAGATGTACACTGAAGTAATACAGAATTCAGTGATTGATTTGGTAAAAACCGGTAGAATTAAGTTCGGAAGTACATGTTCATTGAGTGTGACAAACGACTGTCTGCAGGATATTTACGATAACATTGAGTTCTTCCGCGACAAACTTGTATTGCGTCCTTCTGAAATTTCAAACTGTCCGGAAGTGGTACGCCGTCTTGGAGTTATCTCTATGAATACGGCAATCGAGGCGGATATTTACGGTAATGTAAACTCTACACATATCTGCGGAACCAAGATGATGAACGGTATCGGAGGTTCTGGCGACTTTACACGTAGTGCTTATATCTCTATCTTCTCCTGTCCTTCTACAGCTAAGGGTGGATGCATCAGTTCTATTGTTCCTATGGTGTCACATCAGGATCATAGCGAACACTCTGTAAATGTAATCATCACAGAACAGGGTATTGCCGATTTGCGTGGTAAGAGTCCTATGGAACGTGCCAAGACTGTTATTGAGAACTGTGCTCATCCGGACTACAAGCAGCTGTTGTGGGATTACCTCAAGATAGCCAGCAAGGGACAGACCAGCCACAGCCTTTCTGCTGCGCTGGGAATGCATGAAGTATTCCTTGATAAGGGAGATATGCGTCTGACTGACTGGGCAGATTTTAAGAAATAATTGATAATTTCATTTATAAAAGAGAATATGTTAATAGATTATATTTCAGTTGTTTTGAAGTTTTAATTGACATGTTCTCTTTTTTTTATTCAAATAAATATGAGTTTAAGGAGAGTATATTGTTTGGTGTCGTGCTTGATGTTGTTTAATATAACAATTTGGTCCCAAAATTATAAGATAATTTCAGATATATCATATCGTTTAGAAGGAGACGAATATGCATTAAGTAGATGCAAATTAGATTTATACGTGCCTGTAGGCGTGAAAGATTTTCCTACAGTTGTATGGTTTCATGGAGGAGGTTTGACTGGAGGTGAACATTTTATTCCTGACGAACTTAAAGAATGTGGTTTGGGAATTGTATCGGTTAATTACAGATTACTACCTAAATCGGAATTGGAAGATTGTATTGATGATGCGGCGGCATCTGTTGCATGGACTTTTAAGAATATAGAGAAATATAGTGGAAGTATAAAGAAAATATTTGTTGCAGGTCATTCGGCTGGAGGTTATTTGACAAACATGATAGGACTTGATAAAAAGTGGCTTAAAAAGTATGATATTGATGCTGATTCTATTGCTGCATTAGCTCCATTCAGTGGCCATGCAATTAGCCATTTTGCGTATCGTGAGTCAAAAGGCATGCGAACCAATCAGCCTAGTATAGATGAGTATGCTCCTCTATATTATGTACGTGGAGATGCACCTGCGATGATAATCATATCAGGCGACAGAGATATGGAACTACTGGGACGATATGAAGAAACTGCATATCTGTGGAGAATGATGAAGGAAAACGGTCATAAAAAGACATATCTTTATGAGCTGGATGGCTTCGACCATGGATCAATGGTTTCTCCGGCATTTCATATCTTGAAAAACCATATACAGGATATAATCGGACATTCTTTGAAATAATGCTTGATATTGGTATTTTTTCTTACGGACTATTTCATATTTTATAATACGCCGAAATCTTATTGATATGATACCCTTAAGACAATGGAATATTGGCTTCCACAGCTTTCATTCTATTGTCTTCAAAATCAAATCCATTACCATATTCTTCCGCATTTCACTTTTTTGTAGTAACTTTGCATTGTAAAACCAAGATATATATTTATGCCTCTGCACAATAAAAAAGATCACATGGACTGTGTATATTATGCGACGGATGAAAGCGCGTTGTTTCGACAATATCGTTTGTCCGATAGTACGGATATTTCGGATATAAACGAAAGTCATAGTGTGCTTCTTTATCTTGCGGAAGGTTGTCTCCAGATTACATTGGGAAATTTTACGTCGCGCACCATTGAACACGGTATGTTGGTGTTTCTGCCGAAAAATATAGGCTTCACCGGACAAACTATCGGTTCAAGTTATTTTATTGCCAGTTTTTTTGCTGGGCGATTGCCTCTTTGCAACAAATACGATTTAGTCGATCTGCAATACCAGGTGCGTCAGCGTAATGGTAGGCATCTTCCCCCCCCCTCCCGACAATTTCCGCAATTAGCAGTTTGTGAGGAACTTGTTGCTTTTTATTCTGATCTTTCCCACAATCTCGACGAAGGGCTAAACTGTCTTCATTTTCATCGGCTAAAACAAGAGGAATTGTGTATTCTTCTACGTGGTTATTATAGCCTGGAAGACCTTTATATATTATTGAAATCCGTTATTGGAAGCAGCGATAATTTTAAAGATTTTGTACTTGAAAATTATCAACATGTCAATGACGTGAGTGATTTTGCGTTGTTGGCTCATATGAGTGTACGCAATTTTCAGCGTAAATTCAAAGAAGAATTTAAGTGGCCGGTACGCGAGTGGCTCAACGAACGTCGTGCCGAACGTATCCTGCGTGATATTCGGAATACTGATAAAAGCATTGCGGAAATTGCTACAAGCTATGGTTTTGCCACTGCATCCTATTTCACGGTATTCTGCAAACAATATTTTGGTATGACACCTTCGGAATTGAGGCGGAGATCGAAACAGACAGCCACGAAATGTAGGGAGTAAAAATACAAAATGAGCGAATTCCTGTCAGCATTTCGCTTGAAGAATGATTCTGGAAGGTATGAAAAACAACTTTACAAGGTATGCGAATAAATAGATTGATGTTATTTATGTTACTGCTTGGGTATTGTCATATCGGTTGCGGGCAGGAACAAGTGTTGGTTGATACCCTGAACGTTCAGGTTTATTTCCGTCAGGGTTATTCGATTTTGGAATTTGATTATCGGGACAACGCAAAACGTTTGGCTGCTTTCGTGGACAGTGTTCGGACCTTGCAGGGGAGTGCCTCGTGTCGTGTGAAAACCTTCCGAATTGTGGGAACAGCCTCTCCGGAAGGCGTCAGCGTGTTAAACAAACGCTTATCGGAAAATCGAGCGAAGAACCTTGTAGCCTGGATTGAGGAGTATATTTCGCTTGAAGGAGCTACCCTCGACATTCAGGCTTTGGGTATCGACTGGGAAAGGTTGGAAAGACAGGTCGTAGCTTCGGACATGCCGTATCGAGACGAAGTGTTGGAAATTCTGCGCAATACCCCTGTCTGGGTAATGCGGGACGGTAAAGTCGTAGATAGCCGTAACAGGCAGTTGGGGATGCTTCGTGGCGGTCGCGCGTGGAGGTATATGGAGGAGTATTTCTTTCCTGAACTGCGGAGTGCCGGTGTGCGTTTGGTCTGCGAGATGGAATGTCCCGCATCCGCTTCGCAGCCGGAACCGGCGCCTCAACCTGAGCCTGAGCCTGAGCCTGAACCTGAACCTGAACCCGAACCCGAACCCGAATCCGAACCGGTCGTAGAATCAGCCTCCGTTCCCGCCGAAATTCCAGTGCAACCGGAATCGCCGGCCTGCAAGCCGTTCTACATGTCGCTGAAAACGAATCTGCTCTACGATGCGGCCTTGGTTTCTAACATCGGTGCAGAATTCTATCTCGGGAAGGGTTGGAGTGTCGGTGCCAACTGGATGTATGCTTGGTGGAACAGCAACAAACGTCATAATTACTGGCGCATCTACGGCGGCGAATTGGACATCCGAAAATATTTCGGGCGCCGTGCCCAGACCAAACCGCTTACGGGACACCACCTCGGCATCTACGGTCAGGCTTTCACCTACGACTTCGAGACCGGGCACAAAGGTTACATAGGCGGCAAGCCGGGCGGCACGTTGTGGGACAAACTTAACTATGCGATAGGTGTCGAGTACGGTTACTCGCTTCCCATTTCCCGTCGTTTAAACCTCGATTTCACGCTTGGCGTGGGTTACTGGGGTGGAGAGTACCACGAATATATTCCCTCCGACGGCCACTACGTATGGCAATCGACC
>ERZ780076.501-NODE-501-length-17953-cov-3.198458_pt1 | contig 17953 bp, 12 predicted proteins | sample MGYA00511022_ERZ780076 | MGnify/ENA primary metagenome ERZ780076 (study PRJEB29588, sample SAMEA2148733) | human gut metagenome | biome: human gut; feature: human-associated habitat; material: faeces | place: Denmark | collected 2008/2010 ... | reverse complement strand
CATTTGATAAAACAAATGCCGGAAACCCGCATAAATACAGGCTTTCGGCATTTTAGTCCGTTATTATTCAAACTCAATCGTTCCAGGTGGTTTACTAGTCAGATCATAGAATACTCTGTTGACCCCACGCACCTCATTTATAATTCTGCTCATGACTGTCTGGAGAACCTCAAATGGAATCTCTGCGCTCTCTGCTGTCATGAAATCAATTGTGTTGACTGCACGAAGTGCAACCGCATAATCGTAAGTTCTTTCGTCACCCATAACACCAACGGAACGCATGTTAGTGAGGGCTGCGAAATACTGGTTTGGCATCCATGCTGGAGCCTTACCGTTAGCTTTCTTGTACTCAGCTACGGCCTTGTCAACCTCTGAACGGTAGATAAAGTCAGCATCCTGAACGATACGAACCTTATCAGCTGTTACCTCGCCGATAATTCTGATTCCAAGTCCCGGACCTGGGAATGGCTGACGGAATACAAGATGTTCTGGTATTCCAAGCTCAAGACCAGCCTTACGAACCTCATCCTTGAAAAGGTTGCGGAGTGGCTCAATGATTTCCTTGAAGTCAACGAAATCAGGAAGTCCTCCTACATTGTGGTGAGACTTGATTACGGCTGATTCACCGCCAAGTCCGCTTTCTACAACGTCTGGATATATAGTTCCCTGTGCAAGGAAGTCAACTGCACCAATCTTCTTGGCTTCTTCCTCAAATACACGGATAAACTCTTCACCAATAATCTTTCTCTTAGCTTCTGGCTCTGTAACGCCTGCAAGCTTAGAGTAATATCTCTCCTGTGCATTAACTCTTATAAAGTTAAGGTCGAACTGTCCTTCTGGTCCAAATACGCTCTCAACTTCATCGCCTTCATCTTTACGGAGAAGACCGTGATCTACGAATACGCATGTAAGCTGCTTTCCAATAGCTCTTGAAAGGAGTCCGGCTGCAACAGATGAATCAACACCACCTGAAAGAGCAAGTAAAACCTTGCCACTGCCAACCTTCTCGCGGATTTCCTTAATTGTATTCTCGACAAATGCATCCATCTTCCATGTTCCGGCACATCCGCATACTCCACGAACAAAGTTGTGAAGCATCTTGGTTCCTTCCTGAGTATGAAGAACCTCTGGGTGGAACTGGATTGCATAAAGATTCTTCTCTGTACACTCTGCTGCTGCAACTGGGCAGTCTGCTGTATGGGCAACAATCTTGAATCCTGGTGCAATCTGTGAGATGTAATCAAAATGGCTCATCCACACAATAGTTTTCTCTGAGACATCTGAGAATAAAGCGCTGCTCTTATCTACAAATGTTTCTGTCTTTCCATACTCTCTTACTGGTGCCTTCTCAACCTTGCCACCAAGCACATGCTGCATAAGCTGTGCGCCATAGCAAAGACCAAGTACAGGTACACCAAGTTCAAAAAGTTCTTTAGTACATGTTGGCGCGCCATCTTCATAACAGCTGTTAGGACCACCCGTAAGGATAATTCCTTTAGGGTTCATGGCCTTAATCTGCGCCAGGTCTGTCTTGTAAGAATAGATCTCACAATATACATTACATTCACGGACACGGCGCGCAACCAGCTGGTTGTACTGACCGCCGAAGTCAATGACAATAACTTTCTCCTGATCCATGATCAATCTCCAATCTTGTGTATTTATATATACATTATAGTTAAACTTGCCACTTATGACAAGCCTTAATTCTCCCCAATTCCTATCTTGCTAATTCTCATCCAGACAATCCTTATCTATGCATCTTTCTCCCCAATTCTCTTCTTTACATAAGAATCCATCTTCTCTCTGACCATCGCCATCTTTCTGTTGGTCTCCTCATTATCAGAATGAAAATGCATAAGCTTTGCAAGATAGCCCTGTTCCACAGTAATCCGCACGCTCTCATCATACACAAGCTCATAAGCAAGTGATACATGACCAATAACAGTATCAGCCGGTGTGCGTCTTATTGCTTTGAGTATACAGTGTTCCTCATCAAACGCTTCTAACACTTCATCTGTAATATCACTCTTCATCAGTTCTTCAGTCGTAGTGTTATATATTTCTTCAAGTGGAGTATCAATATTAACCTTAAATATATCAACCTTATCAGCGTCACGAAGCACATTGCAGAATGCCTGCTCGCGGCGATTAAGTCCTTGCGGAATTCTATACATATTGTGACACCTTATTGCAAGTTCAAGCATTTCCATGTCCGATTTATTCAATCTGTCATACAGAAATACTCCATCAGAACTATATCGGTCCTCTAATGCTCCTGGCTTGTAGCCTGTACATTTGACCATTCCATTAAGAAAAGTACTGATAAGACCATCTTTGAACAACAGGTCTGCACCGAATTTTGCATGGTCAACAGAGTCCGCATCTGAAAATGTGTTATAACGCTTTATCTGTTCAAATCTTCCAACATCATGAAGCATTCCGGATAACCATGCCAGCTCAACATCATAGGCACACATTCCAGCTGCCTTTGCAATTCTTTCGCACAAAGCTGCAACTCTGTAAGTGTGGTCAATTTTTAATTTAATCTTAGGGTCATCTGCATTATAAGCTGCTGTGTATTCTGCAAATGCTTTCTTAACATGCACTCTGTCAACATACACACGGTTTATCTTGGCATTTTCATAATAACCTTCAACATCAGCAACCTTTCCCTCATTCCATGTGTCTATAATATCAGGCACATCAGATAAAGAATGGCACACAACTGAAGTCAGTCTTCGGATGTCATCGTTAATCTCAATAGTATCAGGTATATGAATCACCTTCATGCCTGCTGCATGTCCTGCTTTAATGCCATTAATACTGTCCTCAATGACTACACATTCTGACGGTTCACAGCCAATAAAGCCTGCTGCCCTTAAGAATATGTCCGGCTCAGGCTTTCCATGCTCAACCTCATCTCCATATACAACACCAGAAAGATAATCCCATGCTCCTATTCTGTGAAGACTCTTTTCAGCACTTGATTTCTGTGTTGAAGTTGCAACAGCACATTTGAGTCCATTATCCTTAATATAATCAAGCAGCATATGAAGCCCCGGCTTAACCGGAACTTCCTCTGTCTCCCTGATTTTGTAAACATGGTCTGTGCGCATTGTCCGCATTTCCCAGTAATCCTGCTCTCCATGATAATAATCATCAAAAAAGCTCTGACTAAGCTTTGCCGGTGCACCTTTAAAACTGTCGATAAGCCATAATGGCATCTCTACATTTTTCTGGGAAGCTGCCCACAGCCAGCCAAGATTAGACTGATTTTCCGTATCAATCATAACTCCGTCCATATCAAAGATAATCCCTTTTATCATAACTGCCTCCATTCAACTCCCCAAAATATCAAACCGACATACCTTGCATACATTTCCCAGATATCCGTTTCTTCATTTCCTGATCTTACTTCTCTTCCAGATACTTCTTAACATACTGTCCGGTATAAGACTTCTTAACCTTAACAATCTCCTCTGGTGTTCCCTTGGCAATAACAGTTCCACCGCGGTCGCCGCCTTCCGGTCCCATATCTATAATATAATCTGCTGTCTTAATAACATCAAGATTATGTTCAATAACAACTACAGTGTTGCCACCCTCTGCAAGCCTGTGAAGGATATTGACAAGCTTGTGGACATCGGCAAAATGCAGACCGGTTGTAGGCTCATCAAGAATATATATAGTCTTTCCTGTGCTTCTTCTTGAAAGCTCTGTTGCAAGCTTGATTCTCTGTGCCTCACCACCTGAAAGCTCAGTTGATGGCTGTCCAAGCTTGACGTAAGACAAGCCAACCTCGTTGAGAGTCTCAATCTTTCTTCTTATGCTTGGCACATTTTCAAAGAAATCAACTGCATCCTCAATAGTCATGTCAAGAACATCATATATGCTCTTATCCTTGTATTTTACTTCAAGAGTTTCTCTGTTGTAACGCTTACCCTCGCAGACTTCACAAGGTACATACACATCCGGCAGGAAATGCATCTCTATCTTGATAATACCGTCACCGGAGCATGCCTCACATCTTCCACCTTTAACATTAAAGCTGAATCTTCCCTTCGTATATCCTCGTTCCTTCGCGTCCTTAGTCGTTGCAAACAGGTCTCTTATCATGTCAAATACACCTGTATAGGTTGCCGGATTAGACCTTGGTGTTCGTCCAATTGGTGACTGGTCAATATTAATGACCTTATCAAGCTGCTCTATTCCGTCAATTCCATCATGGTCGCCTGCAATACATCTCGCCCTGTTAAGCGACTTTGCAAGGTGCTTGTAAAGAATCTCATTAACAAGTGAACTCTTGCCTGAGCCTGACACACCTGTTACGCATGTGACAACTCCAAGCGGAATATCTACATCAATATTCTTAAGATTATTCTCCCTTGCGCCTCTTACCTTAATCCAGCCAGCAGGCTTTCTACGCTCTGCCGGTACAGGTATCTTGATTCTTCCTGACAGATATGCGCCTGTAAGTGAGTCCTTGCACGCCATAATGTCCGCAGCAGTTCCTGTTGCGACAACTTCTCCACCATTTCTTCCTGCGCCTGGTCCGATATCCACAATATAATCGGCTGCAAACATAGTATCCTCATCATGTTCAACGACAATAACTGAGTTACCAAGATCGCGCAAATGTGTCAGAGTTCCAAGCAGCTTGTCATTATCCCTCTGGTGAAGTCCGATACTTGGCTCATCAAGAATATAAGCAACTCCTACAAGACCTGAACCAATCTGTGTAGCAAGCCTGATTCTCTGCGCTTCACCGCCTGACAGAGTTCCTGTGGCACGCGAAAGTGCCAGATAATCAAGCCCTACATCTACAAGGAACTTAATTCTCGCCTTGATTTCCTTAAGAATCTCTGCACCAATAAACAGCTGTCTCTCTGAAAGCTTCATATTCTCAAGGAATTCCTGAAGCTTTATAATAGACATGTTAGTAATCTCATATATGTTCTTATCTGCAATAGTAACAGCAAGTGAAGACGGCTTAAGTCTCTGTCCGTGACAGGCAGAACAAGGTCTTATTCTCATAAATTCCTCATACTGCTGCTTAGTATTATCAGAATATGTCTCTCTGTATCTTCTCTCCATATTCTTAATAAGACCTTCAAATGCGACATCATATACACCCTCTCCGCGCTGGCCTTTATATTTAACCTTTACAGAATGTCCCTTAGTACCATTGATAATAATATCCTTAATATCATCAGGATAATCCTTGAATGGTGTCTTTAATGAAAATCCATATTCCTCTGCAAGTGCATCAAGAATCGCCCTGCTAAAGCTGCCCTCATCCTTAGATGACTGCCATCCCATTCCGACAATAGCACCTTCATCAATGCTGAGACTCTCATCCGGTATAAGCAGCTCTGCATCAAACTTCATTGTATAACCAAGTCCGAAACAGTCCGGGCATGCGCCAAATGGATTGTTGAACGAAAAGCTTCTTGGCTCAACCTCATCAATACTTATACCACAGTCTGGGCAGGAAAAGCTCTGGCTGAAATTAAGTGTCTCACCATCAATAACATCTACTGTCATAAGACCTTCGGCAAGCTTAAGAGCTGTCTCAATAGAATCTGTAAGTCGTTTCTGGATTCCGTCTCTTACAGAAAGTCTGTCTACAACAATCTCAATATTATGCTTCTTATTCTTATCAAGCTTAATATCGTCTGTCAGCTCGTACATGCTTCCATCAGCAATAACACGCACAAATCCGCTCTTCTTTGCCTGTTCAAATAGCTTTACATGTTCACCCTTTCGTCCACGGACAACAGGTGCAAGAATCTGAATCTTAGTTCTTTCAGGAAGTGCCATAATAACATCAACCATCTGGTCAACTGTCTGTTTGTTGATTTCGCGTCCACATTTTGGACAATGCGGAATACCAATTCTTGCATAGAGAAGTCGGAAATAATCATATATTTCTGTAACAGTTCCTACTGTAGAACGCGGATTTCTGTTAGTTGACTTCTGGTCTATAGATATAGCCGGTGAAAGTCCTTCAATACTGTCAACATCCGGCTTTTCCATCTGTCCCAAGAACTGTCTTGCATATGAAGACAGTGATTCCATATATCTTCTCTGACCTTCCGCATATATTGTATCAAATGCAAGACTCGACTTTCCCGAACCTGAAAGTCCTGTAAGCACAACAAGCTTGTCTCTTGGAATATCAACATCTATTCCTTTAAGATTATGCTCTCTTGCGCCCTTTATCCTTATGCAGTTCTTGTAACTGCCTCTTTCTATCTCTTTCTTTAACTTACTATCAGCCATGTTTTTTTCCTTCATAAATATATTTATTAATCTCAATCATCTTGTCACGAAGCTGTGCAGCCTCCTCAAAGTTAAGCTCTGCTGCTGCCTTACGCATGTTCTTCTCAACCTGCGTCTTAACCTTCTCAAGCTCTTTGATGCTCATAGATTCATAATCAACCTTAAGCTTTCCGGAAGCATCACCCGGCTCCGCTGCCTTGCTTATACTTATCAGATCTCTTACTGCCTTCTTGATTGTCTGTGGAGTAATTCCATGCTCATCATTATACTCCTGCTGAATCTTTCTTCTTCGTTCTGTCTCTGAAATAGCCTTTTCCATAGATTCAGTAATCTTGTCTGCATACATGATAACATGTCCCTCTGCATTTCTTGCAGCTCGACCAATCGTCTGTATAAGCGATGTCTCTGTTCTTAAGAAGCCTTCCTTATCAGCATCAAGTATTGCAACAAGGCTGATTTCAGGAATATCCAGACCTTCTCGTAGCAGGTTGATTCCAACAAGAACATCAAATCCATCAAGACGCATATCTCTTATAATCTTCTGACGCTCAAGCGTATCAATATCTGCATGAAGATACTTAACCCTGATTCCTGCCTCTTTAAGATAATCAGTAAGGTCCTCCGCCATTCTCTTGGTAAGTGTAGTAACAAGCACCTTGTTCTTCTTGGCAGTTTCCTTATTAATCTCTGATATAAGGTCATCAATCTGTCCTTCAATCGGCTTAACAGTTATCTCCGGGTCAAGAAGTCCAGTAGGTCTGATAACCTGCTCGGTTCTCATAAGTTCATGCTCTGCCTCGTATGTGCTTGGTGTTGCTGATACGAAAAGCATCTGTGAAATCTTGCTCTCAAACTCGCTGAAATTAAGCGGTCTGTTATCCTTCGCAGATGGCAGTCTGAAGCCATAATCTACAAGCGTAGTCTTTCTTGACTGGTCGCCTGCATACATGCCTCGAATCTGCGGAATAGTGATATGCGACTCATCAACAATAATAAGAAAATCATCTGGAAAATAATCCATCAGCGTATACGGAGGACACCCTGCCGGAAGTCCTGCCAGATGTCTTGAATAATTCTCTATTCCTGAACAAAAGCCTGTCTCCTGCATCATCTCTATATCAAAATTCGTTCTCTCTTCAATTCTCTGTGCCTCTAGAAGCTTATCCTCACTCTTGAAATACTTCACTCTCTCGGCAAGCTCTGCCTTGATATTCTCAATCGCAGCGTCCATCTTCTCCTTCTCAACAACATAATGTGAGTTAGGGAATATCGCAATATGTTCAAGAACGCCTTTAACTTCGCCTGTTAGGGAATCTATCTCACTTATTCTGTCCACTTCATCACCAAAGAATTCAACTCTTATGGCATCGCCTGACGAAGAAGAAGGATACACTTCAACAACATCGCCTCTTACCCTGAAGGTTCCTCGCTTAAAATCCTGGTCGTTCCTTACATACTGGATATCAATAAGCTTTCTTATGCAATCATCCCTGTCCTTCTCCATTCCCGGACGAAGCGAAATAACCATGTTCTTATAATCAACCGGCGCACCTAATCCATATATACATGAAACTGAAGCTACGATAATAACATCATTTCTTTCGGAAAGTGCCGCTGTTGCCGAATGTCTTAATTTATCAATCTCATCATTAATAGATGAATCCTTCGCAATATAAGTGTCACTCTGAGGTACATAGGCCTCAGGCTGGTAATAATCATAATAGGAGACAAAGTACTCAACCGCATTCTCTGGAAAGAACTCCTTCATCTCCCCATACAACTGTGCCGCCAGTGTCTTATTATGGCTTATAATAAGTGTAGGTTTCTGAACATTCTGTATAATGTTCGCCATTGTAAATGTTTTACCAGAACCGGTTACACCAACAAGAGTCTCAAATTGATTGCCTTCCTCAAAGCCCTTTGTAAGCGCTTCAATAGCCTGTGGCTGGTCGCCCATCGGCTTAAAATCCGAATGTAATACAAATCTGTCCATAAAGCCCTCCCTATTTTGCGAAGCAAAATCCGAACCCCTTGGTGAGGAGAGGGATTTTGCCCTCCTTGTTTTCTGAAAGAAAATGCATTTCCCTCATTATACAATATAACAGCCAAAAAGTACAGAACAAACATTCGATTTGTCCTGTACTTTATTCCATACCTCTATATTCGTTATTCTGCCGCGCTGACACTCATTTTTCCATTGAGATACTCTACTGCTGCCTTCAACTGCACATCTTCAGTCGCATCATCCGGAAGCTCCACAATACTGTCTGGTGTCACTCCCTTGCCGTGAATATCCTGTCCCTTAGGAGTAAAATATTTGGCAATTGTATACTTAACTGCACTTCCATCAGTAAGCGGACGGATTGTCTGCACAATGCCCTTACCAAATGTCTGTGTTCCGATTATCTGTGCCTTATCATAATCCTGCATTGCACCGGCAAATATCTCAGATGCACTTGCACTATTGCCATTTACCAAAACTGCCATCGGAATATTAAGCTCATGATTATCAGAACCTGAATATTCCTGTCTCTTACCAGACTTAGTCTCTGTATACACGATAAGTCCGTTCGGAAGAATATAATCTAGCATATCAGCCACAGTCTTAAGAACTCCGCCAGAATTATTTCTTATATCAATTACAAGTCCTGTAATTCCCTGCTTCTGAAGGTCATCAACAGCTGATTCAAACTGCTCTGTTGTAACATCATCAAACTGTGAAATATAAATATAACCTATATTATTCTCAAGCACCTCTGATGAAACAGTCTTAATATCAATCTTGTCTCTTGTAACTGTGAAACTCAGCTTCTCGCCATTTCTCATAACAGTAAGGTTAACATCTGTACCCTTCTCGCCCTTAATAAGGGCAACTGCTACAGAAAGGTCCATTCCTGTAATATCCTCACCATTAACCTCTGTTACCTTATCTCCATTTCTGATACCAGCCTTATATGCCGGTGCATCCTCATATGCCTCAGATATAAGTATTGAACCATCATCAGCCTTCTGGCATACCGCACCAATTCCATAGAAAGAACCTGATGTTGACTCCATCATCGACTTATATTCTTCAGGCGTATAATAAACAGTATATTTATCACCATATGCAGCAAGATATGCCTTAAAAATGTTGTCTGCAGCCTTTTCATCATCTACATCATCAAAGTAGAATCCATCTCCAAGCAGCGAATCAAGAGCATTCAGCTTACCTTCAACCTTAGTTCCGATTCCTTCATTATCACTTGTTCCAACATCCTGAACATATATACGTCCGTCAATTCCAATATGAAGATTACCACTTCTTATAAGTCCCATGAATACGCATGACAACGCCAGTATCACAACCAGCAGTGTTGCCACAACACCAATAATAACGCCTTTGCCTAAAGCATGTTTTCTCTTTCGTTCCTGTGCGGCCCCTTCCGAAGAAAAAGGTCTGTTATTATCATATTCCATTGAGTCCTCCTGTTAAGTTGAATTATTTATTTAAAATATGGCATAGGATTAACATATGAATCATTGAGCCTTACATCAAAATGCAGATGTGCGCCAAATGAATTACCCGTATTACCCATAACACCAAGCTTCTGTCCTTTCGTCACCTGGGCTCCTACTGATACATTTAAACTATCAAGATGCAGGTATCTCGTATACAGTCCATTACCATGATAAATCATCACATAATTACCCGCTGTTGAGTAACCCTCGCTCTGTCTGTGTGCAATAACAACTTTACCGTCATAAGCTGCATATACAGGATCACCTGAAACTCCTGCCCTGACCGCTCCAATATCCACACCTTTATGCGGTGAAGTTCTGTCAGATGTATCTCCGTATGGAGAAGTTATTCTTGTACTTGTTGTTGGCCATTTGAAAGTTCCGCCATCATATCTGTTAGACGGAGTAACTCCGCTTGCTTCCTCTGCCTTAATCTTGGCTGTTATAGAAGCAATCTCTGAATCGAGCTTCTTCTCGTCAGCTTCGAGCTGTTTCTTATAAGCCACCTGATCAGCCGTATTCTTACTCAAAGCATTAAGCTGGGCAGTCTTCTCATTCTGGACAACCTCAAGTGCATCAACCTGTGCCTGAAGTGCCTCCTGACTGGCAGTCAGAGTCTCTTTATCTTCTTCAAGCTTTACTTTAGAAGATGATATAAGATTAATCGTTGACTGATATTCCTCAAGCATCTGTCTGTCATACTCTGATATCTTATTAATATACTCAAATTTATTAAGCATATCCGCCATACTCTGTGATGATAAAAGCACTTCAACATATGTATAATCATTATGCTCATACATAAACTGGATTCGAAGCTTCATAGCCTCATACTGGCTTTCCTTATCAGCCTCAGCCTGCTCAAGCTGTGCCTGTGTCTCCTCAATCTCAGCTTCTAATGTTGCAATCTGCGTATTAATATCATCCAATGACGCTGACAATTCTCCCATCTGGGCATCCAGTCCCTGAATAAGAGATGTAAGGTCTGAACTCTGTGCCTTAAGCTGAGCAATCTTGTCTTCTGTTTCTTTCTTTTTATTCTGTATATCATTCTGCTGGTTCTGGGCATTCTTCAGATCCGATTTATTATCTCCAAATGTAACCTGTGCAAAACAATACGGTATAAGCAGCATTACAATCATGAGTGCCGCTGTTATTTTCTTTATTAAATTGTTCCAAAACAGTGCTTTCTCCATACAGCCACTCCTTTACCATAATTAAAATGTTTTCTAAAAACAAACAGGGACTTCTGCATCCGTTTGCAAAAGCCCCCAAAAACTATCCGAAACTATACATCGGCATGCTTTCTTACAGCGAAGAAACTTCCTATAAGACCAATACCAATTCCAAGAATAACTGCTACCGGAATAAGTACCTCAAATACTTCTGATGCTGGCATAAATGCTAATATATTCTGTAAAACAGAGAATTTTCCAAGAACAAAATTAACAACTCCACCATAAATATACCTCAATATTGCTACTGGAATAATAGCACCTATAAGTCCTATAACGATACCTTCTACGAAGAATGGTGCATTAACAAATGCATCCGTAGCTCCTATATATTTCATGATTGATATCTCATCTTTTCGTACTGTAATACCAATTACAATTGTATTAGTAATAAGGAATATAGATACCGCAAGAAGAACAACAATTACTGCAACTGCAACATAACTTACAAGTCTTGCTGCACTGGCAAGTCCGCTTGCTGTAACCTCTGAACGGTTAACCTGTCTTATTCCATCCTTATTCTCAAGGTACTTAACCAGTGTACCCTGATTACTTGCATCCTTAAGATATACTTCATAAGAAGAAGAATTAGCTAAAGGATTATCATCCTTGAAGCCTTCTGCAAGTTCAGGATATGCGGCGAAATACTCACCCTTGAAGCTTTCCCATGCATCATCAGCTGATACATACTGAACTCTTGATACTTCTTCTCTTTTGCTGATTTCATCTCCAAGCTTCTTAATATCCGTCTCACTGAGATCTTCGTCAAAGAAAACTGTTACACAGACCTCTGTCTCAGCCTTCTTAATCATATACTGAAAATTAACCACTATAGAATAGAATACTCCAAAAAGGAATATACATGCTGTAATTGTTGCTATTGATGCCAGTGAGAACATCTTATTACGATGGATATTCTTAAATCCATCTTTAATATGATATGCTAATGACCTAATCTTCATAGAAATAACCACCCTTTTCCTGATCGCTGATAATCTTTCCTTCACTCATAGTAATAGTTCTCTTCTTCATCTGCTGAACTATCTCCATATTATGGGTAACTACAAGTACTGTTGTTCCCTGCTTATTAACCTGATTAAGAATCTTCATGATTTCATTAGAATTGGCAGGATCAAGGTTACCTGTTGGCTCGTCGCACAACAATATAGCCGGCTTGTTAACCAGCGCTCTTGCAATTGCGATTCTCTGCTGCTCACCACCTGATAACTCATTAGGAAAAGCCTTATATTTGTCAAGAAGTCCTACCATGGAAAGCATCAGTGGTACATTCTTTTTGATGGAACGTGTGGACTCTCCGATGACCTTTTGGGCAAATGCGACATTATCGTAAATATTGCGGTCCTTTAACAAGCGGAAATCCTGAAATACCACGCCGATCTTACGACGGAATTTCGGGATTTGTCTTCGCCTGATCTTATTTAATTTCTGACCGTTTATCGTGATCGTACCCTCCGTCGGTTCAAGTTCCTTCAACAAAAGCTTGATCAGTGTAGATTTTCCAGAACCACTGTCCCCGACGATGAATACAAATTCTCCTTCCTCAATGTTAAGACTCACGTCATTAAGCGCAGGTATTCCCGCGGAGTACGACTTGCTGACATGTTCTAACTTAATCATAGTGCTTCTCCATTTCTAGTAGTCCAATGACTCCATGTACTTCATATATTTTACTACCATAAGTGCGATCTTAAATGTAATAGCATCTTCAAACACACGCAGATCAAGTCCGGTTGCCTTCTGCAGCTTGTCCAGACGATATACCAGCGTGTTACGGTGGATATAAAGCTGTCTGGAAGTCTCTGAAACATTCAGACTGTTCTCAAAGAACTTATTGATCGTTGTAAGTGTCTCCTCATCGAACTCATCCGGTGATTTCCCGTCAAAGATCTCCTTGATAAACATCTTACAGAGCGGGATCGGGAGCTGATAAATCAAACGTCCGATTCCAAGTGTTGAGTAAGCGATGACATCTTTTTCTTCAAAAAAGATCTTCCCTACGTCAAGTGCCATTCTTGCTTCTTTATAAGAACGTGATACTTCCTTGATCTCTCCGACGATCGTACCATATGCCACATGCACATCGCTGTCCGAATCAGAGCGGAACAGATTCACAATGACCTCTGCGGTCTTATTCATCTCCTCGTATCCTTCATTCTCCCCTACTTCTTTTACAACAATGATATTTTTCTCATCCACTGCTGTGACAAAATCTTTGGTCTTTCCACCGAAAATGCCACGGATGCGCTCCAGTTCATTGCCGTCTTTGTCGCGGTTGGTCTCCACGATAAACACAACACGTCTGACCTCTGTATCGATATGCAGCTTTTTTGCACGGTTATAAATATCAACTAAAAGCAGGTTATCCAAAAGCAGGTTCTTGATAAAGTTGTCTTTATCAAATCTCTCTTTATATGCTACCAGAAGATTCTGGATCTGGAAACTGGCAATTTTACCCACCATATAGACATCATCACTGTCGCCATTGGCAAGCAGGATATATTCTAACTGATGATCGTCAAACACCTTAAAAAACTGATAGCCGTTTACAACCTGGCTGTCTGCAGGAGATTCCACAAATGCAAGCGCCGGCTCCATATATTTGTCTGCTTCCGGAAATGTAGCAGCCAGCACCTTCCCCTCTACATCGATAATGCATAAATCAATGCGGGTAATCCCTTTTAACCCGTCAATCGTATTTTGAAGTATCTGATTTGAAATCATAAGCTCCACTCCTTCTATCTTCGTTTCATTTGAAACACACCCGGCAAATCAGGTTGCTGCAGCTGTCAGCTGTCCGAATGATCCTATGCCACAGTGCATAACCTCCATTGCACGCATGGGCAACTTTCACAATAAAAATATACCCATTGTCCCCACTCAAAAATACCTAGATTCTATTTTAATGCAAAACAGCAAAAAAAGAAAGAGGAAATGCATATTTTTTATGCACTTCCTCAATGTATGCTGCTTTTTTCCTATTTTTTACAGTGTACATAGTTCACAAAGAAAAAATTTATGACATCTGTTCCTGAAATCCTTCACCGAGCACTTCCCGCGCATCGGAAACGATCACAAACGCATCCGGATCTACTTCCCTTACGATCTCTTTTACCTGCACAATCTCTTTTTTGGATACTACGCAGTAAAGCATACATTTTTCTGCACCGGAATACATGCCCTTTGCCCGAAGTCCTGTAACACCGCGTTCTAACTCTGTCATGATACGTTTTGCCACCTGTTCATAGTGATCCGTAATGATAAATGCTGCTTTTGAGAATTTCAAGCCTTCCATCAGTGCATCTGATACCTTGCTCGTCACAAAGATCGCAACGATCGCATACAATACTGCGTGTACACCAAATACAAATAATCCGGCAACTACGACTGCACCATCTAAAAACTGTATGATCTGCACCACAGAATAATGTTTATAATAATGCTGGATCAGCGTCGCGACCATCTCTGTTCCACCGGTTGTTGATTTTGCAAGCAGTACAAGGCCCATTCCGACACCGCCGATACAGCCGCCAAAAATTGCTGCAAGTACATAATCACCATCGGTAAGATCCACAAGCGGCAGTATATAGAGCCAGAGAGAAAGTAACAATGTTCCAACGATCGTTCTCCATATAAAACGTTTTCCTTTGATCTTTAAAGCTGCCAAAAAAAGCGGCACATTGAGTACAAGGTTCGTCAGCCACAGAGGAATTCCACCCGGAATCAGATACCCTGTCACATCTTTGATAATGATCGCAAGACCGGTAAAACCTCCTGTTACCATGCTGACCGGATCATACACGCACTGAATACTTACTGCAATAAGTGCGGTTCCCACAAGCATGAGGATATAATCCCAGACCGGAGATCTCTCATAAAAAAACTTCTGCATACCGAACCTCAGCTTTCATATTTTTCAATACTGTTTTTTAATCTGACACGGTGGATCAGATTCCAGAAAAAACCTTTGATTCTCGATCTTTTCCGGTGAACCTCAAATCCGCCGATTCCATACCATAAATTGGCATTGATCTTGTCGCGGTGTTCCACAAGAAAATGTTCCTGTCCCGGAGATGGAATGATTGAAATGATCACATCCGGCGTCGCCGCATTCATTTCATTGATCACACCCTCGAGATCTCCGACACAGTTTTCCGTTGCCGCCGCCCCTGCTAACACCAGTTTCGGGTATTCCTCTCTGAGTTCCTGTGTAAATTCATCAACAGCTCCCTGTGTCTCTCCAATAATAAAAACAGATTTGCGGTTGCGCTCCACACGTTTCAAAAATTCATCTGAAAAATCATTTTCTTCTGTCTCGCGGATCCGCTGCATCGTATCGACTCCAGCCGCCTGCAGAATGCCTTTTTCTCCGATCACTGCCAGATCAAGAGAAGAAATAACCTCTTTTAACACAGGATCTGATTCTGACTCAGTCAGCATCTGCATGGAAACCATCTCAATCACATTTAACATGTTATTATCATACCAGGCTTCCACGCGCATGATTGCTTCCCGCACTGTGTAATTGTCCAGTTGTATTCCAAGAATATCTATTTTCTTAATCATTTTACACCCATATTCATTTCCATATATTGAAAAAATATACGCGAACAGTATATCAAACATGGTGTAATATTTCAAGAAATACTGATCTTAGCTTTTATTTCTGTTCCGAATTTTTCGTTGTTGTAAACAATTTCTTTAAGCAGCTGTACGCAACCAGAACACCTAATATCATAAGAAGAAGTGCAACGATCAGCTGTAATCCATCTACTAAGAATGTTGCGTTGTGTGCCGCAATATTTGCTACCAGAGCAATTGTTTTCTGTACCAGTGCGGTAAATGTAACTGCTAACATCACAAACATCGGTATGTAAAGTGTCCATCCGGTTCTTCCCGTCGTCTTTAAGAATACAGCCAGTGCGATCAGTACCATAGCAGCAAGCAGCTGGTTTGCAGATCCAAACAGCGGCCATACATTGCTGTATCCGCCAAGTGTCAAAAGATATCCAAAGAATAATGTGATCACAGTTGCAAAATATTTATTTGTCAGTACACGCTGTGCCGGTGTCATCTGTTTCGGATCTGTGCTTTCACCGTAAAACAGTTCCTGGAAAGACATACGTCCGATTCTTGCCACGGAGTCAAGTGAGGTAAGTGCAAGTGCCGATACACACATGGTCATAAATACGGTTGCAACCTGAACCGGTACACCAAGTTTCTCTAAGAACCCTGCAACACCGGAAGAGAAGATTGCAAACGGTGTTCCTTCCGGTTTTGTTCCACCAACTGCGACTGCTCCAACAACGACAAGTGCCACGATACCAAGTAATGACTCCACTACCATTGCACCATAACCGATCATCGGCATATCTTTTTCATTGCTGACAGTCTTGGATGAAGTTCCGGAAGATACCAGACTGTGGAAACCGGAAACGGCACCGCAGGCAATGGTTACGAAAAGCGTCGGGAACAAAGTGCTTGTGCCGGTTGCTCCTGTGATGGAGAAACCATTAAAGGCATTTAACTTCATAGCCGGATGAGCAACAATGACTCCGGCAACTGCACCAACAATCATACCTAAAAGCATGAATGTTGTCATATAATCTCTTGGCTGCATGAGAAGCCACATCGGAAGTACGGAAGCCAAAAACAGATAAGCCATAACGATGTAAATCCAGGCATCTTTGCTTGCGTAAATCGGAAAATGCATACCAACGGCAAACATAACAACAAGTAAACCAATAGCAACGAGTGCTTTTACAATCTCATTCATTTTGCCAACGCTTTTCTGAATGATTCCAAAGACGATGGCAACAACGATGAACAACATGGAAATGGATGCCGCACTGCCGTTGGCATATGCCACACTGGCATCTTCCAGTCCGGTACCTACGAAGGTACCTGCCACCATATCAGTAAATGCTGCAATGACTAACAGAGTGAACAGCCAGCAGAACAGCATGAACAACTTTCTGCCGGTCTTACCAATGTATTTTTCAATGATCATTCCCATGGATTTTCCTTCGTTCTTCACGGAGGCATACAACGCACCGAAATCCTGTACGGCACCGAAGAACAAACCGCCGACAATCAGCCACAGAAGAACCGGTACCCAGCCGAATACGGAAGCAAGGATTGGACCCGTGACAGGGCCGGCACCTGCAATCGATGAAAACTGGTGCGAAAATACGGTGAACTTGGAAGATGGCACATAATCCTGTCCGTCTTCTTTGGTGTAGGCCGGTGTTTTTGCTTTTGGATCAAGCCCCCATTTTTTGGCGAGCCATCGGCCATACAGAAGATAACCGGCACCTAGTGCCACAATACCAATTAATACAATTACTAATCCATTCATAAGAATTCCTCCATTCTCTCTGCTCCAAAGAGCTATATTGTATGATACGGAAGCGGCAATAAAAAAAGACCCCGTCCTCTAATGTACTTTTCATACATCGAAAGACGAAAGTCTGAAACTTCCGCGATACCACTTTGTTTGCCGCCTGCGGCGACCGCTCAGTCCTATCTTTGATATCACTATCAGCAATAAGATTTTCGATAACGGGAAAACCGGTGATACTTACTCGCTTTAAAAGTTTTCGGTATACTGCTCGCAGAGGATAACAACATAAATTGCATACCGTCTCGCACCAGCCGACGGCTCTCTGAAATGCATGAAGTTTATGATGTTTTGTTCTGTTCATAGCATTTGTTCTTTGTTTACATGAAAATATAGCACTATCGTTTTTTGTTGTCAAGAGGAAATTTTTGGTTGTTTGGAGGGCAGGGGGCGGTCATATTTTTTTGTTTCCGTAATTTATCACGAAAAGTTTGTGTGTCGTGGGCGCTTTCGCTCGTTGAGTGCGTAGCGGTATGGGTGCTTATGCTGACGCATATACAAGCACCTCATACCG
>ERZ780076.477-NODE-477-length-18722-cov-5.718487_pt1 | contig 18722 bp, 9 predicted proteins | sample MGYA00511022_ERZ780076 | MGnify/ENA primary metagenome ERZ780076 (study PRJEB29588, sample SAMEA2148733) | human gut metagenome | biome: human gut; feature: human-associated habitat; material: faeces | place: Denmark | collected 2008/2010 ... | reverse complement strand
GCTCATCATCGGCTCGGCCGCCGGTGTCGTGGTGATGGGTCTGGAGAAGATAACCTTCGGCTGGTACATGAAGCGCATATCGTGGATTGCCTTCATAGGTTACATTGCCGGCATCCTGGCTTACTGGGTTGAGAAGGCGGTAATAGGGCTGTGAGCATCCTCAAAAACATACGGGGGCGTAGTGCTTGATGCGTTACGCCCCCGTATGTTTTTGAGGATGAGGAGTTAAACTACTTAAATATATACTGCATGTGCTTCATTGCGTGGCCGCCCCAAGAGGCGTCTCCTACGGTCTTGAAGCCCAAACGGGTGTACAGTTTCTCGGCTTTAGGGTTGCCGGTGTCAACAAGCAGACCCGCTGCGGGCAGCCCCATGCCGCGCGCCTTTTCGACGGTAGCCTTGAGCAAGGCCGTAGCTATGCCCTTGCCACGGCAACTTTCAGGCACTGCAATGCTGTCGATATACAACTCTCCGGCCTGCGTCTCGTCAGGCATCGAACTGAAGTCGCGCCCGAAATTCTCCTTTGCGGCATCGACAAAAGCCTTGCGCAGCTCGTGCAGACGCGCCCCGTCGTATGACACGCAGGCACCGCACAGGCCGCCGTCCTCGTCGATGGCGACGAGAGTGTTCAAGTAACTGTATTGTGACTTGTCTGATAATACCAACGATGTCATCACACGCTCGAAGTCGTCAAGCGTATGTTCAGGCCCTATGAAGTAGCGGCAGCAGTCGTAGTTCATGGCCTGCATGATAAGCCTTGCTATCGACAAGGCTTGAAAATCTTGTGCGTTTTGTATTTCCATAGAATTTTATTAGTTAATAAATAAGAACTTGTTGAATTAAAAACCAAAAGTTAAGAACCGTAGGTCTGCGCCCAACAAATTAAGAAAACTACCTTTGCCGGATAAGCAGCAAGGGTAGTTTTCTTAATTATTGACTATTAATCCTTAACTATTCCTTGCTTTCTTCCTTCATCGTTACGAGCACCTTGTCGATGCGCACGCCGTCCATGTCGACGATTTCGAAGTCAAAGCAGTTCCACTCCGTGCGCTCGCCGGCCTGCGGTATGTGCTTAAGCTGCTCGATGATGAGCCCGGCCAGAGTGTTGTAGTCTTGCTGCTCGTTGTCGTAAAGGTCTTCCTTGTCGAAGTATGAAAGGAAGTCGTAGAACGAGCATTGGCCGTCGACGAGCCATCCTTCAGAGCCTTCGCGCTTCACTATTTCAGGGTCTTCGGCAACCTCGTCGATTGTTCCGACAAGGCCTTCGAGTATGTCGCGCAGGGTGACAATGCCCTGGAAGCTGCCGAACTCGTCGCAGATGAACGCCTGCGTAAGGCGCTTTTCCTTCATCTGTTCGAGGGCTTTGTATACGCTCATGTTCTCGTAGAAGTATACTGCCGGGTGCATAAGCGCCTTCAGGTCGGGCGTATCGCCGTCGAGGCGGAAGAGCAAATCCTTCAAGAGCACTACTCCGAGGATGTTGTCAATGCCGCGGTCGATTAGCGGATAAGCCTCGTACAGGTTCTCGTTGAGCACCTGCTTGATTTCGTCTTTCGTCATGCTGACGTCGAGTGTCACGACATCAGAGCGGTGGGTCATTATCGAATCAACGGTCAGGTCGCCGAGCATGAACACGCGCTCGACGATGTCCTGCTCTACCTCCTGCACTTCGCCGTCCTCCTTGCCTTCCTGGACTATCGACTTGATGTCCTCCTCGGTGACCTTCGTCTCGGCGTCCTTAACGCCAAGGAGGTTGACCATTGCTTCCGTGCTCTTGGACAAAATCCACACGAATGGGCTGGCTATTACCGACAATATGTGCATAGGCCGGGCTATGACCTTAGCCACACGCTCGGCAACGCTCATGCCGATGCGCTTGGGGACAAGCTCTCCGAACACTATGGTAAGGTAAGTAACGATGATGACTATCAGCCCCTGCGCCAGCGGATAAGCCCAACGCTCGGGCATGCCAAAACTCTCGAACACATCGGAAAACCTACCGGAGAGCGACGCTCCGGAATAAATACCGGTCAGAATGCCTATAAGTGTGATGCCTATCTGCACCGTGGAAAGGAAGCGGTCGGGGTCGTTGGCCAAGCGAAGAGCCGCCTTTGCCCCCCTGCTGCCCTTCTTCTCGTCGTTGGATAAAGTAGTTTTTCTTGCTTGAATTACCGCTATTTCTGACATGGCGAATATGCCGTTGAACAGTATCAATAGCAGTATTATTAAAATTTCGTCCATTAATGGTTGCACATCTTGTTTCCGATGCAAAGATAGTGCAAGTCGAGAGAAATACAAAATAAATGCGAGTAAAACGAACATTTATTTTCATTTCCGAGACGCAGCCTATCTTATTGAAAGATAGTGCAAGTATGGTGAATTGCAAAATAAATGCGTGAAAAACGAGTGTTTATTTTCAATTACAAGATTTGCGCAGCCTTGTCTGGAGGCGGTCCGGGCATGGCGGAAGGGCGTAATACGGCCTTGCCGACGGTTCCGGGCGGCATTCTCTCATCGGGGACGGCGGCCGGGGATTCCGCCCGGAGCCGAGAGGGGCGGGCATGGCAGGCAGCCGGCCCGGTGTCAATAATAATGCTCCTGGTAAACTTCGAGGAACATGGTTGCGCCGTCCTGTGACAAGGCTATCTTGTCCTCGCGCGCCAGCCAGCCCACAGCCAGTGCAAGCTCGACAGGCTTTAGGCCGGTAGCGACAAGAAGTTCGTCCCACGAAAGATGCCGGTTTTCCAGAGTGTGCCACACCAGACCGGCATGTTCTCCTATAACAGTCGTGTTGATATCCATAATTACAGTCTTTAAGTTAAACAGTTTCATATCACACATAAGCATCGCACTTATGTCAACAAAGTAATAAAATTAAAATTACAATGTGGCAAAAAACCGGATATTTTTTAGTTACATGCGCAATTTTTCACATCATTCAGTCCAAATAGGATATGACGCCTACGATACTGACCGCGGCAAACGACTGTACGGAACGGCATCAAGCGTGTTGCAAAAGGCCGTCTTTTGTGCTGCAAAAGACGACCTTTTACCGTGCAAAACACGGCATTTCACATCGTAAGCAAACACGGCAATAAGGTTAAGGATTATCATCCGCAACGCAAAACGCACGCTGCAATGAAACCAAAAGAGGCTTGATTGGTTACGGTTTTTGCGCCCTCCACAATGGCGGAAGGCGCAAAACGCCCCGTCAACGGGTAAGCGAGAACTTAAGGCTGAGGCCGAAGTCCTGCGTCGTAGTAGGATAACTGTTCGACGAAAGCAGCGGCGTGTTGGTCTGGCGGTCGTAATAGAAGCTCATCGTAAGCAGCCGCGAGAGCGTATAGTCGGCCGAGAACGACAGTCTGAAAGCAGTGTTGCCGCTGCTGGCCGAACTTGTCATGGAGGCTATGTCGCGGCAGATTGACGCCTGCTTGCGGTAAGACAGGTCGAGGCGCAGGTTCAGGTCGGTGTTGAAACCGCGGTTGCGCGACGACGATGTGGACGACGTGCTGTTGCTGTTGTCGCTGTTCTTGCCCGACGACGCGGCGCGGCGGCGCCGTCCGCCGAAGAGATTGAAGTTGTTTATCTTGTAACTCATGCCCACCACCCAGTCGTTGCTCACGGCTTCGTTGATTTGCACGCTCGTCATGCTGAGGCTCAGCACGCGCGTCTTGCGGTACTCCACCTTGCAGGTAAGGTTGTTGTTGAAGGTCATGTCCACGCCGAAAAGGGGCGAGAATGACTCGTTGATGCTCACGGTGCTGACGTTGAACATGCTGCTCGGCGTGGGGTTGCCCGTAGTAGCGTCGGTCACGAAGCCGAGGCCGTTCATGTATTCCATGAAGGTTGAGTAAGAGCTGTACGAGCCTACGGCGTAGATGCTCTTGTAAGAGTGGTTTATGTTGAAGCTCTTGAACACGTCGCGGAACCACGGCAGCTGCACGAGCCCGCTGTAACGCAGCGTCCAGTTGGGCAGCAGGCGCGACAGAGTGGGGAATATCGAAAGCGACGAGCCGCCCATTGAGGTGTAAGCCGAGAGGAACGCCGGCACCATTACGTCGGCGCTGTACTTGCTGACGGTGCCGTTGGCCGGGTCGAACTTCTGCCCTGCAAGCGTCGTGCCTTCAGGGTAAACGGCATTGGCATAGCGAGCCTCGACACGCTGCTGGAACTTGTCGAGCGACTTGCAGAACTTCTCGAACGTGGCTGAGCGGTAGCCGTTGGTGGCGTCGCCCATGCCCTCGAACGCGCTGCCGAGGCTTATTGTGGTCATTGTAAGCGTGCCGCTCTGCGTCGTCGGACTTCCCTCATACATGTATTGTATGCTCTTCGACTTTGTTTCGGTGCGGCTGGCGTTGAGGTCAATCTTCAGGTTCTTTACCGGTTCGAGCGTCATGCGCAACTGAAAGTCCTCGGTGAGGCTGGTCGTTGCCGGCGTGGCAACGCTGTCGGCCATGAGCAGCCAGCCGCGGTCGGCGGCCTTGTCGATATAGCTGTCGTCCACGAAACCGAAGGCGAAGTCAAGCCCCGGAGCCATTGTTCCGCCGCTGCGCTGGCCGAACACGTCGCCCACCTCGGGCATGAAGCCGGGCAGGTACATGCTGTACTGGTTGCGGTATGAGAAACTTACGTTGCGCACAAGCATCAGTCCGCGCGCCACGCACTGCGCCGCTTTGTACCACTTGTTATCGTCAAGCGGAGCCTTCGGCGTGACGGTAAGCTTCACAGTGGTAGGTGTGTCTACCTTGTTGACTATGCGTATGCGGTTGTCATCAAGCTTCTTGTACTTCAGGCGGAACATTTTGCCGTCCTTGGTCTTCGCGTTCACAACCAGCCGTTTGCTCCTCTTGCCGTGAGATATGACGAGCGTGGTGTCGGGACGGAGCACTATCTCCTTCTCGAAGCTGCGCTTGTTCTTTGGCAAAGCCTTGCTTTCCTTGTCGTCGCCTTTGCCGTCCTTGCGAGCATCCTTGGCGTTTTTTGCATTACGCTGGTTACGGCGCAGACGGCTGGTTGTACGCGACGGACGCGCCGCCTTGTTGAAACGGTCGTTGGCTTTCTTGAGGAACGGCACATGGTTGTACAGCTTTTCAAGGTTGAACGTGCCGTTGATGTTGTACGTGCGGTTCATCGTTACCGAATGGCCGAGCGACGTTCCGTCCTCGAGTTCCGAGCCGCGCGTCCAGTTGTAGGTGGAGTTGTAAGTTCCGTCGGCGTTAATCCAGTCGAAAGCCGGCACGAGGTTGAGCGGCAGCCGGTACGAGGCGTTGAACGTCTGGTTGTAGTCCAGCGGCCTTCCGAATTCCTTTATGCTTGTCCATACGGAGTCTTTCCACGCCGAGTACTGGTCGGGATAGAGGTCTTTGTTCACCGGAGTGTACGGCTCTTCTATCTCCGCGTTGGTCGCGCTGCTGAAGTCGAGGTGCAGGTTCTGCGTCAAGTCCCAGCGTATGGAGAACGCCCTGTTCCACAAGAACTGCTCGCTGAACGTAAGCGGGAGCATGTTCCCTTCAGTGCTTTCCATGTCGCGCTCCTGCAGCTCGTAGTAATTACGCGTCATCTCCGTGTCGAACGTGATGTTCTGCGGCAGCCAGTTAAGACCGAAACGCTTGAAAATGTCATACCACTTACTCTTGCTCTTGATGAGCTTCTTAAACGGTTCGAAGGGTTTGTAGACGGGCGTATAGCTGTAGTTCAACGCTCCGCGCCAGTTGTCTTCCTTCTCATATACGGTGGTTTCGCCGCTCGAATAACTGTGGCTGTGACTGTAACTGAACGAGAAGTTGGCAGGGTCGTATGGCATGGGATGCCGCTTCGTCTGTATTCCCACACGCACGTTCGACAGCGAGAAGTTGGTGTTTGTGGACCTCGTCACGGCTATGCGCTCGACCGAGTCGCGCTCATGCTTGTTGCTGATTGCGTCGAGCGACTCGTCAAGAAGCATGTCGGTGTCGAGCGGATTGTACTTGGGCCGCGTCTCCTCCTTGGTAATCGAATAATAAAGCGGAGCCGTAACCTTGGCTTTCTCGGGAAAGAAACGGCCAAGCTCGACGTTCGCCGTGAAGCTGTATGTCTTGTAGTCGTCCTGCGAACGCTCCGCCACGCCTTCCTCAATGCCGCCGAAGCCGTCGGTGACAATCTTGCCCGTAGCGTTGAGCGAGCCTATGTCTGACAGCTGGATGTTGAGCGCACCCTGCGCAGCCCAGCCTCCCTTGTTGTTATACTCCTTGAGCCTCAACTCGTTGACCCACACCTCTCCCGACTTGATTTCACCCGAAAGGTTGCGCACTCCAATCATCATCGTCTTCACTTCGCCGAGCGTCGGGTTGCCCACAATGCTGATTTTGTTGTTCGGATTGTCATCGTCGTAAGCCGTATAGACGGTGTTATATGAAGCCAGGCCTTGCGATTTGGCCGTGTTACGCGCCTTCTTCAAGTCGGTGAACACGCTTAAAGGAATGTCAAGCATGTTCTCTTCAGGCCACACCGTGCGGGCATCTTCCACCGAATAACGGCTGTATATGCCCGGCTCCGTAAGCTTCAAGGGTATCTCGTATTCGTAATAATTGCTGCGGTAGTCGCTTCCCAGGCGGATGAACACTGCCAGCTGGTTGTCTGTAAGGTTGGTAGTGTTCTGATCAAAAGCGTTCGCATGCACGAACATCTCAAGCCGTTTATACTGGCGCAGGTCAAGTGTGGTATTCTTGTAAACGGCCTTCGCCTCGTTCGTTGAGAAGTTGTTGACCGTAAAGCTCAAAGCCTGCTCGTTCTCTTCGGCCAGCTGCGGCTGTGTAGGGTCTTGTCCGCGGGTTATGCCCGGAGGCAAGATGTAGTTCACGGGGGTCTTGTTGTTGTTCTCTTCGATGTTCACCGCGCTTACAGACATGCTTCCGCTCGCGGTCGCAGCGTTGTCAAGCGGCTGCTCATACGTGCGCCATTCGCCCCTGACAAGGTCCAAAGTGGCGAAGCGGAGCACGATAGGCTTCTGGAAGTTGGTAAGGAACATGCGCATGAAACGTATCGAAGAGAAGTCGCTGATTGAACCGACACGCTCCTCGAAGTCGTCAAGCGGTATGCGGAACTGATACCACGTGGCGTGGCCGGGCTGACCGTTGCGCAGCGTCGGAGCCGTCTCGCGCTTGTCAACGATGAAGTTCTGGCCTACGACAAAGTCTTCCGGGCGCATGCTTATGCGGTACTGGTAGTAGTTCTCGTACTCGTTGAGGGTGTAATCCTGGTTGATGTCCTCAACGTCGGGCGTCGTTTTATAAGACGTGTCGTAGCTTTCCGTGCGGTTGTTGCTGTCGGGAGAGTTGCCCTGCGGATTGTTTATGCGCTTGTAACGGTAGAGGATTGGCGCCTCGATGCGGTCGAAATCGGAGCCGCGGAAGTAGTGGTAATCGTCATTGGCGGGGTCGTTCATTATCGAATCGAGCTGTGCCGGAGACACCTTTCCCTGTATCGAGGAAAGGAACTCCTGATAAGATGAGAACTCACGTTCCTCCTCATCGGTCAAGCCATTGTACCCGACATCCTGCAACTCGCGCGAACCGTCGGTGGTGGCGAAGGCGTATGTGACCGTGGCTTGTGTCGGAATCTTGCCCCACTGGGTAGTTGTGAAGCTCTGCGAGCCGTCCACCGGCATTCCGCTTTCATAGAACTTGCGGCCGTCACGCAATATGTCTTCGCTCACTTCACCAAGATTTATATAAAGGTCGCCGCCGTATTGGTTGGCGTCGGGCTGCTCGTTTGAATATATGAACGGGTCAAGCAGCCAGAACTCGATATACTCTATGTTGGCCGTCTCAAAGTCGCTGGTGTCCAGCTTGCGCATCATTCCGCCCCATCTGTTCTGCGGATTGGGCAGTGTTCCGTCGTAGTTAAGGTTCGGGTCGAAGTTGTAAGGACCGCGTTCCGACGGATAGTAGGCAAGGTTCAGTATCGAGAGCGTGGACGTTACGCTGTTATATGAATTGTTGCCGCGGTTCGGAAACAGCTCGCGCGTATTCACTTCACGCACGTAATAGTTGCTAAGCTGGTCGAGGTCGCTCTTTATGTGCGACGGAGTGAGCGACGAACTGCGCCGCGTGAACAACGGGTCTATAGTATACCAGGCCAGCAACGAGCGGTTGTAACCGCTTTGCAGGGTCGTCTTGTCGCTCTGTTCGGGGAACATGGAAGGTACGCTTGAAAGAATCCAAGACGTCGGAGTGGACACGTCGATGGCGTTTTTCGTGTTCTCGAAATCGTCAATGTACGACGCATTGTCCTGCACTCCGCTGGGCTGACCGGCAATAAGCTGGGCGAACTCCCCTGTAAACGAGATTTGCGAAGGCTGCGTACAATGCAGGAAAGGCAACTTGTCGAGCATGTTGGTGAGCCACTGGCTTTCGTGCTTCCAGTTTATGTTGAGCCCCCACAGGGTGTTGTTCAGCGGTTCCGAGCCCATCGACACCTTCGTTGTCAACGCCTGTTCGGACAAGTGCTGGAACGTTCCGCTAAGCTGGAAGTTCTTTGAAAAGTCGTATTGCCAGTTCAGTCCGAGGAACGTCTTTCGTTCCTGGGCGTAGTCGGTGTTGCTCTCGAACGAGGCGTTGACCGTTGTTCCTGCGTCAATGATGCTCTGGTTGAGGATTGTAACCTCGCCGGAAGAGTAGTCAACGGTATAATCAGAGCCTTCGGTAAGCGTCACTCCGCCCGCCGTAACCACCACAGAGCCTTGCGGTATGTTGTAAGAACCGAGTGAGATGACGTTCGCCAGTGTGCCGCGGAACTGTCCGCTCATCATGTACTTGTTCTTTTCGGCTATCTGCTTTGCCGTTGTCTTGGTAGAGTCGTACAGCTCCGTATAGCTATAACGCTGCGCCACGCCTGCCGCCACGCCACGGCTTACAAGCGCGTCGTACATGTCTGAGCCGAAGGGTTCAACCTTCGGAAAGAACACGCGGCCGTTGCTTACCGTGTAGCCGTCAACATAGTCGAAGTATCCGTTGCTGTTCGCCTTGTTGTTATTGTCCAGGCGGTCGGCTCCGAGCAGTTTTATGATTGTCTGGCTCTTCACCTGCTGCTCGGGTATATATGAAAGGTAAACGCCCGTGGTGTCGCTCTGGTACTTCACGTCGAGGCGGAATTTCTCCTTCTCAACTGACGAGGCAAGGTAGTAGACGTTCTTCATCATCAGGTCCCAGTTGCCCTGCTGCGGATTGTTGCTCGTGTTCTTGAGCGACTTCACGAACAGAGCCTGGTTCACGTCCTGTATGTCCGAGGCGAACTCCCCTACCTGGTAAGTCACTCCGCCGTAAGTATATTCGTATGCAACGGCTATTACCTGGTCGGTCTGCAGCGACGTCTTGAGCGACACATAGCCCAAAGCCGTGTTGAGGGTGTACTCCGAACTGTTGAGCAGGCGCGCGCTTTCAAGCTTCTCATAGTCAAAACCGCCTACGAAACCGGGCACGGCGTCAAGCACGGAACTTGTCTGGTTGATGTCGCGCGCGGCCGAATACGTGTTCACCATTGTGCTGTATTCAGTGTTGGCGTTGTTCGACGGCACGGGCTGGCCGGTGACAGTCCACATCGGATTGCTTACCGACGTGTTCTCGCCGAGGTCTGTCAGGGCTACAATGTCGCGCGAGTTTGACGTTGTCCCGGTCTTGTTCGTCACCCATATCTCCACGCGGTTAATGGTAACTCCCGTCGTAACGTTGGGCAACTTTGACATTGCGTTGTTGTATCTGTCGCGGAAATACTGCGACAGGAAGAAGTGGCGGTTCTCCTCGTAGTCGGTAACGTCGAACTCAAAGGTCGTAAGCTGCGTGCCGCCTTTCGACGAAACGCTTTTCGACGACGACTTTTTCTGCGACACGACGGTCTGCAGCGACAGCTTGCCGAACTGCAAGTCGGTGCGTATACCGAACAGGGACGACGCCCCGTTCACCAGCGACGAGTTGCTGGGGAACGACACATTGCCGCCCTCCACGAGCTTTATTATCTCGTCTTCCTTGCCCTCGTACTTCAGCTTGAGGTTCTGCGAGTCGAAGTCGAACGTCGCGTCAGTGTTGTAGTTGAGGTTCATGTTCACCTTGTCGCCCACCTTTCCGTTGACGCTAAGGTTTATTTTCTCATCGAAGTCGAGCGTTGTCGTCTTGCGGTTGCGTATCGGCAGCGACGGGTTGTCGATGTTTTTCAGCGTGGCACCGAACTGCAGCTCGGCCGTTCCCTGTGTCTTTATGCGCACGCCACCCGGTCCGAATATCTTTTCCGCAGGTCCGAGGTCGAAGTGCATGTCTGTAAACGAGAACTTGTCCTTGCCCCCTTCCTTAATCAGAGTGTCGTTCTTTTCGCGGAAGAAGCGGTCAAACTCGCGTTTCTCGCTCCATTTGCGGTATTCGGCAGGGGTCATCACAATTGGCGTTGACAGGTATCCGTCGCCCATCTTCGAGCCTATGAAGTAGCGGTCCAACGAGTCGTTGTACTCAACTTCCTGCTTTATGTTGTCGGGGAAGGTAAGGTCGGCCGAGTAAGTCTCAAGGTCTTCATCGGTAATTGGCACCGTGCGCTGTATCTTCCAGCGCGGATGCAGCAGCGAGTCGGGTATGGTGTCCTCCTCTACTACTATCATCGGGGTTGCCGCTACGGCCTGCCGGGTCGAGTCCTGGCTGCCGCCGGGCTGCCTTGCGTCCTGTCCCTGGCGCACGCGGCGTGTCCTGTCGTCCTGATGATAAGGCACAGTAAAGGCGTAGCTTGCCGCGCTTACGGCAAACAACACCGACAAAAGTCCGTATATGTGTCTCTTTATCCGCAACTACCTTGAAATGAAATTGCAAGTGAAAAATTGCCTTTTCACTTATTTTATCTGCTTCAATGCGAGCTTCACCACCTGCTCCACGGGCAGTCCCGGCTGCTCTTTCAGAATGGCGACGACTACCTTTGCCGACGGCGCGGGGGCGAAACCGAGCATGGTGAGCGCGCCTACGGCCTCGTCCTTCACCTCCTTGTCAACCTGCACCTGCGGCTCTCCGGCCTGTACCGGCTGCTCTCCGGCTATGCCGAGGGCGGCAATCTTGTCGCGCAGGTCTACTATTATGCGCTGCGCCGTGCGCAGGCCTATGCCCTTGACGGTCTTCAATATCTTCTCGTTGCCCGACGAGATGACACCGCACAGCTCGGCAGGCGTCATCTCCGAGAGTATCATGCGCGCCGTGTTGGCTCCCACTCCCGACACAGTTATTAGCAGAAGAAACATCTCCCTCTCCTGCTTCGAGGCGAAACCGTACAGCGTGTAAGCGTCTTCGCGTATGGCTTCGAAGGCATACAGGCTCACGTCTTTCCTCCCCTGTATGGCCGTATATGTGTTCAGCGTGATGTTAAGGCCGTAACCTACGCCGGCCGCCTCAACCACCGCGTATGCCGGAGTAAGCTCGGCCAGCTCGCCTTTTACGTATTCTATCATTTCAAAACAAAAATTAATTGTCCATGAATAAAACGCGCGTCGCTCCGTTTTATTGCGCAAACGGGTGCTTTTAATAAAATGCCCACACGCCCCTACACCCCACAACCCATCCTAATCTGAAAAACAACCCACCACAATCTGAAGGACAACCCACCCCAACCCTCCCGAAGGGAGGGAGCTTGATTACCTTAATTGAAGAGGAAGCAATAGGGCTTATATGCCCTATATGTCCTATCACTCCCATTAGGCTTATTCACCTATCAGCCCCATCCGCCCTATCACTCCCAGCAGGCTTATACGCCCGGCAGGCCGCCTTCTGCGGCCTATTGCCAATCAGCTGAATACCTACTGTTTTTCAATTGATGGCCTTTTAGCCTGCAAAAGGCCATCTTTTACAACGCAAAAGGCCGTGTTTTGCGATGCAAAACACGGCCTTTTAAAAGCGTATTGATTATCAACTACTTACAAACCGATTGCATAAAGCGTTCCAACTGCGCCCTACCCCACCCTGCACACAGCCTCAAAAGCATTCCAAGCTCCCTCCCTTCGGGAGGGCTGGGGTGGGTTGTACCTCCTTACCACGTAACGCTCATACCGATATTCACGCTCGCGTTCGAGCTTAACGGTATGAACTCCTTGCTTGTCTTGCCGAGCAGATGATCCATGCCAATAAAGAGGTTGTAACCCTTCGGGTGGATGTTGAGCACCCATCCCATGCTCGTCGTGAAGCTGTTTACGGCAAGGTTCACGCCTCCGTCGAGCCATTTCAGAGGCTTCCAGTTAGCGCTCAGGCGGCCTTCCGTCCACGTAAACGCGCCCTTTATGCGAGTGCTGCTAAGCAGGCCGAACGTTATCTTGCGGTACACCGGCAGGTTGTATTCCGCCCCGAAGTTAAGCGTTGCGCCTATGCCGGTGGTGCGTCCGCCCTTGTTGCCGTTGTCTTTCAGGTTGACGAAGTCGGTTATCTGGTCGCCGTAATCGTCGGCCTGGTCGTCCATCGACACGCCGTCGCCGTCGTTGACGGATATGTCATGGAAGCCGTCAAACTCGAACCTGTCCGCCCGGTTTACAGCCTGCGCGTTCTCGCTCCAGCTGATGAAGCCGAGGTCGAGCACCGATGCGCTGACCCTCCAGTCGTCGTTTATCTGGTAAACGGCGCCGAGGTCGACGGCCATACCGAAGCCTCCGAGGCCGAAACCGTCTACGTCTACGTCGTCAACCTTCTCGTATTCGCCCCTGTCGGGATTGTTGTACTCGTCGGTTGCAGTCACATACGAAAAGCCTTTCAGCGACACGTCGGCTGTTGCCTTGCCGCTTACCGTCCACTTGTCGTCAGCCGCAAGGTCGGCCTTCAGGTCACGCATCTTCAGGTCGGCGCGGCCAAGTCCGAAGAGGAACTTCAGCTTTGCTCCTATGCGCAGCCTGTCGTTGATTTGGCGCGAATGGCCCAATGCCAGCTCGGCATACGACATTGCGTGGGCGTTCACGTCGCCAATGTTGTAGGTTTTATTGCCCGTGTTCTTCGCAAACTCGAACAGTTCATATGGCAGGGACACGCCGAACGAGGTCTTGGAGTTTATCTCTATGGTATTATATCCGCCGAAAGCCTTGAAGCCGGCAGACAATATCGCGATGCCGACGTCGCCCATTATGCGGTTGTTTCCCTTGCTGAAGCCGTCCAAGGCCGCACTGTTCGATATGTAAGGGTTCATGAACGTAGTCAGCCTTTTGTCGCTTCCGTTGGGATACATCGGGTTGTCCATCACCACGTCCTTGTACCCGAAGTTGCCGTGCAGGTTGACGCTTATGTTGCCGAGAGCCGGTATCGACACGTAGTTCTGCTCGTTGCCGAAGGCCGGGTTCATGTCGTGGCGGAACTTGTAGTCGTCAGTAAAGTAGGCCGAATTAAGCCCCTGTGCCATCGCTCCGCCTGCGGCTACGGCCATGATGAAGGCGGCCGCACACCTTATATATATATGTTTCATTGTTGTCTTGTCGTTATTTTGGGGTTAGTTGAAGTCGCCTATAATCTTTCCCACAAGCGTTACCTTGATGTCTTTGGCAACAAGCGAGTGCTTTTGGGCGTTGAGTGTCTTGCCGACAACGGCCTTGTTGCCGTCTGACGCGGCAGCTTCTATATTGAAGATAATGCCGTCGAGCCGCTTGAACGCACCCTCGCCAACCTGCCTGAGGTCAACCGACAGGGCTGTCTCGGCAGGCGTTTCGCCGTCTTCAGACGCCGCAACGGTATTGTTTACGGTTACTGTTATCTCGTCGTCGCCCATCTCGTTGCCGTCAACATCTACCGCCTTGGCATCCACGGTGAGGTAAGCCGGCACGCGGTTCTCCACCGTTGCGGACAGGTTTATGTACGCTCCGTCGGCCAGTTCAAAGTCTTCAATGTCGTCATGCCAGCCGTCAAGGGTGTCCTTGTAGACAATCCTTGCATTCTCGTCGAACATGATTGGCGCGTCGATGGTGTACGATGGCTGCACCATATAGTCGTGGTCAAACTCGAAATAGCTCTCCTCCGACGGGTCGGCATGCGCCGAAGCCTCGAACGTTATGCGCTCGGGTATGGTCTCGACAAGGTCTGACAGGTTGGCGATAGCCTGCACGTCGTCGTACAGCGAATGGTCTATGCCCTCGTCCCTGCGGCAGAAGCATACCGTTGTCGTGCCCGAAGGATTGACCCGGAACTGCGGCACGGCCACTTCGGCAAGCTGGCTTCCGTCCTTGAACGAGCGTATCGTGCCGGTTACGAGGCCTCCTACGGCCATGTCATTGCTTACGGTTATGATTATCTGCGGATTGTAAAGGTCAACGCGCACGCGACCGTCGGTAAGGAAGTCGGGCACACCTGTCACGTCTACATCACCAAGATTGTCGAGGTAAATCTCCGGAGTGAACGTTCCGGTTGCGCTCGTTATTTTGATGTCGTCCATCCGCATGGAGCTTCTTATCTGGCTGCCGTCTATACCGGTATTGGTTGATGCGGTAGCCTCAACATCCACAAGGATGTCGCCTTCCATAACAACCTGGCGGTTTTCTATTGCCACACGGCCGTTAACCTGCTTGTCCTCGGCGAAGTCGAGGCCGGTAAGGGTTACATCAAGGCTGAACGGACGGTTGGTGGGCACGTTCTCACGGACAATCGTGTTGCCGTCAGCGCCAGGCACGACTCCCACGATTTCCATATATGATGGCAGCGTAACGGCCATCCGGCGCACCGTTTTTACTGCCGAGCTTAACGCCGCCGGGAAGTTGACGGTGAACGTAAGGTCGGTGTTTAAAGCAACGTGTGAAAGCGACGTTACTTCCTCTGGCAGGCTGCCGGAGTATGAAAACGACTGCGCCTTGCCGCCTGCGGTAATGTCGAAGCCCATGCCTCCCGTCGACGGAACAGCGCTTATCTCGACAACTCCCTCAACAGGTTCCGTGCTTTGCTCCACCTCTATGGCTGCGATACGCGGACGGGCGGGCTCCGCATCGCCGCCTTCCTGCGTGAAAACGTAGTCGCCGTTATCCCTTACTACCACGCACTCCGAGCCGTCAAGCTCAAGTACGTCTTCCAGCTTGATGACATTCGTCGAGCTTACCGGCAACGTAAGGCCGTCGCCGCCAATGCCGACAGTCATGTCCACTTCGTCGAAATCATAGTTGTCATCCTGACAACCGGTCAACGCAAGTACGCCCGCCGCTGCTACGCAGGGCAGGAGTTTTGCTACAAAATCATAAATTCTCATCAGCTTATTTTAATGAATGTAAATGTCAAATTCTCTCAAAAACATGATACTTAAACATGATTTCGTATTGGTTTGCGGTGCAAAGCTATATAAATTATTTTAAAATTTTGACACAATTTAATTATTTTAATAAAATTGTAAACAACCTGTATAAAATATGTTTACACCGAACAGCACAATCACTTCCCCTCAGACCCTACATGAAGCAAGGACAGGGGGAGGTGAATAATAGAGTAAAAAATAATTCATCCGTGACTATATATCGATTATGTTGGTTCTAAAACCACTGTGGCTCACGGCCAACGGCATTACGTAAAGGCACACAAACGCGGCAACGACAACGCCACAACGCCACCAAAAAGGTTTGTGCTGCAAAATTATATAATTATATCTAAATTACCCCCCCCATTAGCTAAAAGACGTTAAATGAACCATTATGAAACAAATCGCATGCAAGCGTACAAGGCACGGCGGCCATTTACAATTTGAAAGACGGCAAAACGGACAGCAAAAGGCCACCTTTTACAACGCAAAAGACCGTCTTTTGCAGACCAATATGCCACCTTTTGGAATGCCGCCGCAATGCGGTTACGTTTTATCACATAATCGACCACAAAACAAACAGATTGTAATTTACGCGCATTTTTTACAATTCTTACATCACCGAAGCAACCTGTTTACATGCAATATTATTAACTTTGCACCCCTGAAACAAACAATACACTTAACATTTACGCAGATATGAAGAAAATCAGAGCAGCCGTAGTAGGCTACGGCAACATCGGGAAATTCACCGTTGAGGCGCTCGAAGCAGCCCCCGACTTCGAAATCGCCGGCATCGTAAGGCGCAGCGGAGCCGACAACAAACCGGCAGAGCTGGCGCAGTATGACGTGGTAAAGGACATAACAGAGCTGAAAGACGTCGACGTGGCCATACTCGCCACACCGACACGCAGCTGCGAAGAATACGCTACAAAGATACTGCCGCTGGGCATCAACACCGTTGACAGCTTCGACATTCACGGAAACATAGCGCAATACCGCAAGAACCTCATGCAGATATGCAAGGAACACGGACGCGTGGCGGTAATAGCCGCCGGCTGGGACCCGGGGTCGGACAGCGTAGTGCGCACCCTCATGGAGAGCCTTGCGCCCAAAGGCTTGAGCTATACCAACTTCGGCCCGGGCATGAGCATGGGCCACTCGGTATGCGTCCGCTCTAAGAAAGGCGTTAAAGACGCGCTCTCGCTCACCGTACCCAAGGGCGAAGGCATACACCGCCGCATGGTTTACGTCGAGCTGGAGGACGGCGCAAGCCTTGAAGAAGTGACAAAGGCCGTGAAGGAAGACCCCTACTTCGCCAGCGACGAGACTTACGTCATCGCAGTGCCGAGCGTCGACGCGGTAAAGGATATGGGCCACGGAGTGAACCTTGTGCGCAAAGGCGTGAGCGGAAAGACGCAGAACCAGCGCTTCGAATTCAACATGAGCATCAACAACCCGGCACTCACCGCCCAGGTGCTCGTCAACGTTGCACGCGCGTCAATGCGCCAGCAGCCCGGCTGCTACACCATGATTGAAATACCGGTAGTCGACCTCCTGCCCGGCGACAGGGACGAGTGGGTAAGCCACTTGGTGTAAAACCCAGCCTAAACAAAAGGAAGCCCCACCCCAACCCTCCCGAAGGGAGGGAGCTTGGAAAGCTTTTAAAGGTAACATTAGGGAAAGATTTATATAAGACATAGCGTTTTGCAGATGTGCAAACTAAGAAAGCGTGGGCGAAAGTTTCTTAACTTTCGCCCACGCTTTCATTTATAAATATTACAGAAACATCGGCAAAGCCCATCAAGCTCCCTCCCCTCGGTAGGGTTGGGGAGGGGCTTCCCTCTGAATGGCTCTTAATTCAATCGTCCGGCAAGAACAGTGGGTCTTCGGGCATTACCATTACAGGCTTCTGCTCGTATTGCTTCAACATCTTGGCCGGAACGTACTTCTTATCAACCACGAGGCGGAACATGTACTCGTTAAACCACTCGTTTGTCATCACGAGGCAGCCCTTCTGGCCGTAGTCCGCGCCCCAACTGTTCTCCACTTTCCACATCAACGGCTTGCCGTCTTTATCCAAGTTGACCGCCGTGAGGGTCATGGCGTGGGTCGAACCGCTGTCGTATGTCATTATGCGCTCGGCCTTGTTCATGGCGAAGTCAGTGCCGAAGAGCGTGCCGTAGCTGTAGTTCTTGAGGTCGCAATAGCCGCGCTTGTTGTCGAGGAACTTGCCGACGTCATACGAGCTGTACATCTTGCGTCCGTCCTTCAGCGACGCTATGGCCAGCCGGGCGATGTCTTCCATCGGCAGGTTTAGGTATTTCCAGTTCGTGCCGTCATACGTGTGGCGGTCAAGCTCCACCTCGTATGTCTTGTAATACTCGCGGCGAGGGTCGTTCATCACCATTATGAACGAACCCATCACGGGCTTGTCGCCCATTATCTCGGCGGCAAATGTCACGGGATTGTAGGTCTTCGCATCGGTAACGGTGCGCCCGTCCTTGTTCTTGAAAGCGTAAGTGAACTCCGTAGGCGGCTCCCCTATCACGAGCGCAAGCATGCGGTAAATGGTTGCAAGCATGTGTGTCTTCTCAACGTTGATGTCGGCCTGCGACTTGCCTTGCGCCACCATGCCGCGCAGTTTCAGTCCGTATTCGCGCAGTTTCGACTTCAGCAGCTGCGCCATGCGCGACGTGTTCTCGGCCGAATAAGTCTCGGGCATCACCTCGGAGGGCACAAGTCCGTACTTCGACACCAAGTCGGCAACGCCGCAGTAAGTACCTCCGTCGTTGATGGGACTCTTGAAGAAGAAGCGCACACGCTCGTCGTCCATCGGCTTGTCGGCACAATCGACAACGCCCTGGAGGAACAGGTTGGCCTTCTCCAGCTGGTCGTAGAAGAACAGATAGGCGTGAGACAGCTCCACGGTGAGCGAGTCAGTGCGCTGCGCAAAGTCCGAACGGAGCACGTTGAAGCCGCTGAACATCCAGCAACGGCCGCTCTGCTTCTGGTCGGTGATGCTCTGCGAGGGTGTCTCCACGCTGAAGTAAGTGTCCACCTTGCCGTTGTTGGCATAGTTCTTCGCCAGCGCGTCTATGCTGTTTCCAGCCAAAGCGTTGCGCAAGGCAGAATTTACTGCGGTGCCCGGCTGTTCCTTCTTGATGCTCTCAAGCATATCGGCCGATATGCCTCCGCCCTTTGTCTGTGCCGCGGCAGGCAGCGACATGGCCGCCAGCAAGAGCCCGGACACGATGAAAGTCTTTGTTTTATTCATTTCAATTAGATTTAATATTTGGTTACAAAGATAATGCAAACCGGGCGCAATGCAAAAGAAAAGTGAGAGAATTGAACTTTTCTTTTCATCGCCGAGGTGCAGCTTGTCTTATCAAAAGATAATGCAAACCGGGCGCAATGCAAAAGAAAAGTTCAATTCTCTCACTTTTCTTTTCATTGCCGAGGTGCAGCTTGTCTTATCA
>ERZ780076.476-NODE-476-length-18723-cov-2.777641_pt1 | contig 18723 bp, 14 predicted proteins | sample MGYA00511022_ERZ780076 | MGnify/ENA primary metagenome ERZ780076 (study PRJEB29588, sample SAMEA2148733) | human gut metagenome | biome: human gut; feature: human-associated habitat; material: faeces | place: Denmark | collected 2008/2010 ... | reverse complement strand
GCACTCAGTCTGTGACGCAGATAAGGCTTGGCATATTCGGTTCCGATGCTGCCCAGTGCCTTAGCTGCTTCGATACGAATCTTTGCATCCGGATTGTCGATCATGTGGGCAATGCTGTTGACACTGTCCTCATCCTTAATCTGACTTAATGCTTCCAGTGCAGCTACCACCACGGTGTCATCGGAAGAACTCAGATATTTGATGATCTTGTCGGATTTTCCTTTCTCTTGTAATTTTTGGATCTTACTTAAATCATGTTGTTCCATAAACATGCGCCTCTTTCTTTCTGCCAGCGTGGGGGCGGTAAAAACGTCTCCGGGTTATTCCCATATGTCGCCTGTGGTGATTGGCTTTTCTTGATAATATTATGATAACACCTTATTTGTCAGAAAACAATTATAGCAAAATAAAGGATTTCTAAAAATTCTATAACCTGCTACTCTTTTGCTCAAATAAATCACATCTGTATTCTAATGCCCGGTAGTCCAATGCCGATTTCACATAGCCCGCAGCCATATCATTCATTGCTTTCTGCTTAGCTCCTTGCATTCACTTTGTTGGAATATACATTTGGGAAATCCTCTCGAAGCCATTCCACATATTCATCCGAAATACTGTACAATTTGAATTCTTCCATTATACTTCCTTTCTTCGGTATAAAACAAAAAGAGAGCAAATATTTTACTATCTGCTCTCTCAGAATTTAAGATTCTCCACTTATATGGCAGGAGCTCTCCCGAGTTTAAAATCTTCCAATTATATGGCAGGAACTCTCCCAATAATCAATTCCTTATCTGTTAATCATTATATGCTTTCTTAATGAAAAAAGCAATGAGTATTTTAGCAGCACTTGTCCCATCACGTTTTTTATACTATACTGATATCATCAAATCGAAAGAAGGTACTCTCATGACAAAACAGGAAATCAGCGAGATCAAAAAGCTGTTCACCCCGAAAAACTGCTCCATCACACGAATCTGCGGATGCTATGTGGATGGAGAGAAAAATAAAAAGACGGAATTAAAGCAGGCCTTTCTGGCACTGCCGGAGGAAGAGATGTTCAAGTACTTCGAGATTCTGCGGAAGAGTCTGTCCGGCACCATCGGCAAAAATCTGCTGAATCTGGAATTTCCGTTAAAGAGCGAAACAGAAGGTGGCACGCAGGAATTTCTGCTACGTCTGCGAGACAGCCGTCTGAAAGACGATGCCCTGTTAGAGCAGTTCTATGACCGCATCATCGAATCCTATGAATATGTAGGAAATTATCTGATCCTGCTGATCCATGACGCCTACGATGTACCGGGTCGTACCAGAGACGGCATCGAAATGGAGGACGCTTCCGACGAAGTCTATGACTACATCCTCACCTGCATCTGCCCCGTGGATCTGTCCAAGCCGGGATTGAGCTATAACGCTGTGGAAAATACCTTCCAGAACCGTATCCGCGACTGGGTGGTAGGTATGCCGGATGCAGCCTTCCTGTTCCCCGCATTCAATGACCGCAGCACGGACCTGCACAGCACTCTGTATTATTCCAAGGATGCGGAAGAATTAAAGGAGAACTTCGTAGACCTGATGCTCGGTTGTCCGCTTCCTCTGTCCGCCGGTGGTCAGAAGGAGACCTTCCAGACACTGGTAGAAGAGACACTGGGCAATACCTGCGATATCGAAACGGTGAAGAACATTCACGAGAAAATGAATGAGATTGCCCAGGAACATAAGGAAGATCCCGAACCCGTGGTCCTGGATAAAAATGAAGTAAAGACCATTTTCGCCAACAGCGGCGTGGCCAATGACCGCATGGAGGTCTTCGACCAGTGCTTTGATGCGACGGCCGGAGAAGATACTTCCCTGATGATGACCAATGTCTACAATCCCCGCAGCTTTGAAGTAAAGACCCCGGATGTTGTCATCAAAGTGAATCCCGAGCGCACAGATCTCGTCAACACGAAGCTGATCGACGGCAGACAGTGTCTCGTCATTGAGCTGGACGGTAATATCGAAGTCAATGGCATTGCCGTACGGGCTGCCGGAAGCGGGAACGGAGACAACGAAGGCGAAGAGTAACGATTGCTTTTCTTTTGCTTATGTCTGGCTTCTCGCCAAATAAAAAACCAGAAGCAGCCTTACGAATGCAAGCATTCGACAGCTGTCTCTGGTTTTTATTTTTCTCTGAGTCGTTACATCTTAAAATACTGCATACTCTGCGCCAGTTCATCCGCGATCTTCTTCAACTGTCCGGCGCTGTCATATACCTGTTTAAAGGTATCCAGAACCTCCTGTGTCTCGGTATAGGTCTGCTGCGTACTATCTACATTGTCATGCGCAATCTGCGAAAGCTTCTCCACAGCCTCCATGACTTCTCCACGGGACTCAGCCAGTCTGCCGGTACTCTCTCTGATCTGCAGGATACTCTGCATGGAATCTTCAATCTCCTTCAATACCTCTGAGACATTGGCTCTGGTCTCCTGCATACTTCCACTCTGTTCGGTGATGATCTCCTGCATCCGCTGCATGATCTCCATTTCCCGGGCGGAATCTTCCATCAATGCTTTCGTAGTGTCTTCAATCTCGTGACCGGACTGGTTGGACTGTTCGGCCAGCTTCTTGATCTGGTCTGCCACTACGGCGAATCCTCTTCCGCTCTCTCCGGCTCTAGCCGCTTCGATGGAGGCATTCAGGCTTAACAGGTTCGTCTCTTCGGCGATGGACGTAATGAATTCCATGGCGGTATTGATCTTCTGGATCGATACGTTGGTGCGGTCGGTCTGTTCCTTGACCTCTCCGATGATCCGCTCCACTTCTTCATTGATACTGCACAGCTGTGCCAGCGTATCTGCTGTCTTCTTACTGGACTTCTGCATGGAATCCGCATGGGCGTTCAACGTATCCACCTCTGTGGAAGTCTCGGTGATATGATCTCCCATGATCCGCATGTTCTCGGAAGTACTCTCGGAATTCCGGGACTGCTCGGTAGAATTCTCTACGACCTGATTTACAGCACTCTGTACCTCGTTCATGGTACCGTTGGTGGTATCCGCCGCAGTTCCCAACGCCTTGGAAGCCTCCAGCAGATTCTCGGAATTCTGGGAGATTCCTTTCAAGATACCCTTCAGAGTATCCTTTAATTTTACAGTAACCCGTGACAGATCTCCGATCTCATCCTTCCGCTTTAACATCTTGTCATCAACCCAGACAGTCAGATCACCCTCTGCGACCTTCCCCATGATACCGATACTCTTCTTGATATTCCGGCTGATGGAAGTGGCCAGCTTCAGTCCCACGCCCATACACAGGATCATCGCCACACATACAGCTGCACCGATGCCAAAGATCATGCCGTTCACCACGGCATCCTTGTCCTCTTTATTCGCACCCACGAATACCATGCCGATGATTTCCGTAGAGTCGTTCTGATAGACCGGCATAAAATATCCGTAATTCATGACTCCGTCCAGAGATACCGCACTGCTGAAATACTCTTCTCCGTTCTGTAATACCTTCTCCACGATCCTGTCTCCTGCCGGAGAATTCAGAATCCGATCTCCGTTACTGTCCACGGCGGAAGTCATGATGCGACGGTCCCCGTAGAAAAAAGTCACATCCATTCCTGTATTGTCCCTGATCCGATCCACCAGGCTCTCAGAACGGGAGATATTATAGCTGCCTTTCCAGATGTCGCCATTACTGGATTCCATATAGTCACCGGTGTTCTGGTCATACGCTGCCAGCGTTGCCGCAGCAGTTCCCTTCAGTCCTTCTTCGATTTCCTCCATCATGGAACTGCGTACCGTCGTCAGCATAAAAAAGATAGATAACAGTCCCAGCAATACTACCGGTCCGATGGTCATTGACAGAATCTTTTTTTGTATACTCATGAAAATGCCCCCTATTCTACCACAGATACAGTCTTGAAATACCAGTTGATACCTCCGGTGATCGTTGCATCATCCAGCGTTGTTCCTTCTTTGCCCACAGTCTCTCCCGTATTGGTCTCGATCACACCGTCAAATACCCCGTTTTCTCCGGATAAAATCTGCTTCTTGGCTTCCTCTACTTTCTCTTTCGTTCCTTCCGCACAGAAATCCGCCAGATCCGTGATGCCCACCAGATTTTCATTCATGCCGCCGTAATAGTTGCTGCCGTCCCAACTGCCGTCAATGACGCTCTGCACTGCTGCCGTATAGTAAGCACTCCAGTTCCATACCACACTGCACAGGCAGGACTGCGGAGCATCCTTACTCATATCCGAATTATATCCGATACTGTACACACCTTTTTCCTGTGCCAGCGTCTGGGGATATACGGTATAACAATGCTGTGCGATCACATCACAGCCCATATCCAGTAACGTCTGTGCCGCAGCTTTTTCTCCCTCGGGATCGTACCAGCTGTTTGTCACCTTTACGTATACCTTTGCGTCCGGATTCACCGAATAGATGCCGAGTGCAAAGGCATCAATACCGCCGGTGACCTCCGAATTGGAAGAATCCATAGCTGCCACATACCCGATTTTATTGGAAGAAGTATTCATTCCCGCCACGATACCGCTCAAATATCTCGCCTGATAAATTCTGCCGAAATAGTTGTTGAAATTTTTACCGTTGCTCAGGTAGCCGGTGCCATGGGAGAAGTACACGTCCGGATATTCTTCCGCCATTTCCGCTGTAGTTTCCATATATCCCCAGCTGGTAGTGAAGATGATATTACAGCCTTCATCAATACATTCCTGAATTGCCTGTCTGGTCTCCTGCGTATCACTGTCATTGACATTAATCTTGCGGATGATCTGATCATCTGATAATCCCAGATTCTGCTGCATTCCCTGAATTCCCAGATCATGCGTGTACGTATAGCCGCTGCCCTCCGCCGGATCCGACAGATGCAGTACTCCTACCTTGATCTCCTCCTTTGGAATCCCTGCAGTCTGTGTTGTTGCGCTGTTGCCGCTTTCCGACTGCACCACCTGCGTAGTCCCATTGCTACCCCTTGCCTCATATCCGATGTTTGTAGCATAATCGTCCACTTCTCCGGTATTTCCGCAGCCTGTCAGTAATGCACACCCCAGAAGAATTGCCGCTGCCTTCCAAAAGTTTCCTGTTTTACCTCTTCCCATATACAAGTACCCCTTTCTCTTTTGTAGTCTATGTATATCTCTTATCTCTACCGTCTGATTTCTCAGAATCGGTTGATTCTACAAATATAAACTACAGCCTTCCCTTATTCCCTGCTGCCATGGCAGGTAAAATAAATCACCTGATACTCTTTCGCGATCTCTGCAAGGAACCGCATTGCTCCCTTGGTCCGGTTCTCATCCAGATTCACAAAAGGATCATCCAGAATCAAAAACGGCTTCTGTTCCTCATACATGGCTTCCACCAAAGCAAGTCTCATACAGATACCGATCAGGTCACGGTTGCCCAGACTCAGATATCCGATGTCTCGGGGCATATTGCCTTCAACCACCTGTAATCTGGTATTGGCATCCATCTGATAATTTTCGCATTCCGTTCCCGTGAGCATCCTGTAATATTTCCGGAACCCCTGCATGACAGGTTCTGTATATTTCGCAGTGAACGAACTCTTTGCCTGTTCCAACAGATTTTTCGTCATTCCAAGCAATTCATATTGTTTGAGTCCTTCCTCTGTCTTCTCCTGCAACGCTTCCAGCTCTTCCTGCATATTTTCCACAGTATCCCAGGATTCCTGTAAGTCGGAAAGTTGTTTCTGATAGCTGTCAATGGTCTGAAAACGTTCTTCCATACGCTCCGAAAGGACCTGCATTTCATCTGCCAGACTTTCCAGGGATTCCTCTCCCTCCGGGATCTTCAGTGCCAGAAGTGCCGGAATGTCCTCTTTCTCTTCAAACGCTTTTATCTCCTGCTCGATTCTCCGATATTCCTGTAACTCCTTCTCATAATCCTTTCTATGACTTTCCAGTTCGGCCAGCTGTTCTTCCGGGTGCTCCTCCGGAATCAGCTGCAACGACATCAGATAATTTTTTACCTGTTCTGCCAACGCTTCGTATTTCTGCTTTTGCTGTAAATATTTCTTTTGTTTTTCCAATAAAAGCTGTCTCTGTCTGCACTTTCCCGCCAGTTCATGCAATGCTGCAAGATAGTTTTGTGTTTCCGGTACTTCTCCGTATTCTGCAAAAAACTGCTGTAAATCTTTCTGCAGTGCGGCAATTCTCGCAGTCTTTTCATCTGATCCAGCCTGCTTCTGCCGCTCCAAAAGTGCCTCGTAATCTCTTCTCTTATTCTGCAGTTCCACAAGCCAGGAGGTCAGTTCCAGTCCTTCCCGAAGTCCCCAACGAGTGCAGAAATCCTCAATCTGTCCTTCCTCTATGCAGACCTGTGCCTCAAGTTCTTCCATTTCCTGTTCCAAACGGGAAAGCTCGGTATTTTCTCCCGTTTGGTCTTTAGATCTGCCTGCTGTAAACAACAGTGCCGCTGCCACAGCTGCAATTCCCAGTACGACCAGGACTCCTCCGATCACTCCCTGTCCCAACAGGATCACAGCAAAACCACCAAGCGATAAAAGAATGCCAAAAAGCAACAGCATTTTTTTCCTTTTACCTGCTTCTTCCTGCTCCCGTAAGCATCTGGCATCTTCCTGTGCCTGTATGGATTGCAGGGTTTTCCTCTGTATTTCTTTCGCCTGCAGAAGACTTTTTCCTTCATTGCGGTTCGTCCAGGCATTTTTTACACTGTCGATCTCCGCCTCCTGCCGCATTCCTTCCGCCCGCGCCTTTCCTCCCAAAAAATCCCCGAAAACCCCCTCTAACCGCCTGCTCTCTTCCCCTGACAGGGCATTTTTTCTTGTTGCGCTTTCCAGGCTCTCAAGTTCTTGTGCCTCAGCATATTTTTCTTCCAACTGCGCATTGTCCGCCATGGGAAAATTATCTTTACACTGCGCCTGTTCTTCCTCTGTCAGGCAATAGATTTCCATTGCCTTGCGGACAGAAATCCCCTGATTGCAGACGGCTGCTTTTTCGCGTAATTCTTCCCCTTTTGGTATCACGCCGTTAAAATAGCTTTCCGCTTCTTTTAAAGTCTGCTGTCTCTGTGCCATTTTTGCACGCAGATCCAGGTACTTCTCTTTTTTCGCCTGTTGATCCTTATAAATTCCCAGTTCCTTTTGTCTCTCCTGCAGTTCTGTCAGTTCCGCAGAAAGCTTTTCTCTCTCCTCGATCGCCGCCTTTTTCCGGGTATCAATACTTTCCATCGTATTCTGTATCTCCTGCCCGTTACGGATCTGCGTCTTCAGTTCCGTAATGCGGTCCTTGCTCTGACGGAGCGATCCGGTCTTACGAGAGGGTGACATGCTGTTTAACAGATCGTTCAACCGCTTGTCCGCTGTCTCAAAATTATTGATATCGTCCGTATTCTCCGCCAGATTCCCGATTTTGGCATTGATGCCGTCCGTAACAAAGGTCTCGCAGTCATTCTGTGAGATAAAAATCGTTCGTTCAAAGGATCCTGCGTCGATCCGGAACAACTCTTCTCCCAGATTTTGTGTAAAATCACTGCATGGAAGATTTGTTTTCGTATCTGTCAGCTGAAATTCATCTTCTGCGCTTTTACTTCCGAAGGTTCTGCGGACAGAATATTGCTTTCCTTCACTTTCAAATTGCAGTTCTCCGCCGTAGACCCCCTTTTGCCAAGGACTGTATCTCTTCCTCTCATTTTCCAGTGGGTCCCTCTTCCCTTCATTCCGGAATCCAAACAGCATAACGCGTAAGAATGCAGCCAGTGTGCTTTTTCCCCAGCCGTTTTCCTCACAGACGGTGTTGCAGCCATCTGTAAAATCATATGTAAAGTCACTTAGTTTTCCGAAATTCTCAATGTGACATTTGATCAGTTTCATGCGTCTAGGATCTCCTCTCCGGCCAGTGCCTGCAATCCGTAATGTATCACTGTCGCCTTGTCCTCTTCCGACAGATCTTCTCTGCCCATGACAGTACGGATAAACTCTCCCTTTAAGGACTTATCCTTTGCAAAAGCAGCATAATCCACCAGATACGCAGAGCTGTCCTTAATCTTCACAAAATAAAAAAGGTGGCTGAACTGATGTAACAGAAAGTCAATATCCTTTTCACTTTCCACATCTATTTTCCCGACCAGTTCATACTTGATCAGACTTTTCTCCGGGTAACCTTTCCCGGCTGTCTCGGCTCTCATCCGTTCCAGGATGTCCGTCGTGGATTCACAACCGGTAATATCCACCGGGATGGTATAGAGCTTCCGGGATGCGAAAGGAATAAACGTACTGTCAATTGTACCTGTCAGCTCATCAATATCAAGCATCACAAATCCATGCTCTCCGCATTCATCAAACCCTCTGCCCTCCAGACAGCCGGGATAACAATAGACGCCTCTCGCATCCAGACGCTCTTTTTTATAGCTGTGGATGTGTCCCAGGGCAAGATAATCAATTCCCTTATTTTTCAATGCCGTCAGATGAATGATCTCCGCCTTATCTCTCGCACTGTATTCCGATTCCTGCCCATGCAGGACTACAATGTTGCATTGATCCACATCCAGTGACAGCGTATTATATATGCTTCCACTGTTTTCCGGTGTCAGTTCCACCCCAGTAACCGCAACTCCCTTACCGGAGGTATTCTCCGTCCCTGAAAGTTCATAGCTTGTCCAGTTGTTCCCAAATAGATGAAGATTCTCCGGAAGTTCCGAAAGACCGGACGTAAAGCTTCCTTCGTCATGATTCCCCTGTAAGTAATAAAAAGCTATTTTGGGATGTCCCTGAATTAAGTCTTTTACCACATTCCGGGCGGTAGCGGATACGTTTTTCGTATCGAACAGATCTCCTGCGATTATGATCGCCGCCACGCCCTGCTCTGCCCCGTAGGTAACCATATTCTGAAAAGTAGTCAGCAATTCCGTCTTGCGTTCTCTCGCTTTTTCTTTAGTCAGATTTGCACTCATTTTGGAATCCAGATGGATATCCGCACAATGGATGATTTTCATATTGCTGCCTCCTGTATTAACCCTGTAGCACCTGTTTCAAAAGATTGGAACTATGCAGAACCTCATTCGCAAAACCGCATCTGTGATGCTCTCGTTTTGCAGACATATTCATTATATACGAATCTTTGTTCGATTACAACAAAAACGTATCGGTAGTGAGACATTCGATCTCATTTTCCGATACGTTTTTTTCAGATGTTGAATCACCTATGTTTATGACTATACCTGCAGTCTGCCGGCTGTAATAAGTTTGCCGCTTTTTCTGTCAAATAACAGAATATCTTCTCCACCGATCTCGAACTTCACTTCCTGACCGATCTTGTAAGCGGTATTGCCAAAGACTACGCCGGTCAACAGGAAATCACCGATACGAAGCTTAATCGTGGATTCCATACCGGTGGGCATGGCACCGTAGATCACGCCGTCCAGACCTGCACCATCGTGTAATTGCAGGGCTTCGGGACGTACACCGATGACAAAATCCTCGTTGGTGATCACGGGAACTTCCTGCAGTGCATAATCATCTTCGTTCACTCTGGCAATATGATACTTGAAGACTTCATCCTTGTTGGATTTCTCCACGGCTTTCTTATCCTGCATTTTCTCTTTGTGACGGGCTGCCTCATCGGCTTCGTTCTTATCTCTCTCAGCGAACCATCTCTGCAGATCCAGGTGTTCTTTCGGAACAAACTTTGCCTTTCTACCGTCTAAGATTGTCACATCCAGGCTGCCGTTTTCATTCTGCACACCCCTGGCTTCGATAAAATTAATGGAAGGATTTCCTACGAAATCAGCCACAAACAGGTTGTTGGGTCTGCTGTACACGGTCAACGGTGCTTCATACTGCTGCAACACACCGTTGTTGATCAGGCAGATCTTCGTTGCCAGTGTCATAGCTTCCATCTGGTCATGCGTTACATATACGAAGGTGCTTCCGGTCTCCACATGCAGACGCTGTAACTCATATCTCATTTCCAGACGGAGTTTCGCGTCCAGGTTAGACAGCGGCTCATCCATGAACAATACCTGGGGTTCCGGCGCCAGTGTTCTGGCAATGGCAACTCTTTGCTGCTGTCCACCGGACAGTTCTGCAGGATAACGATTCATGAACATTCCGATCTTAACGATACGGGATACTCTGCGTACTGCCAGGTCAATCTCTTCCTTGGAATATTTTCTGACCCTGATTACTACCTTGCCACCGGATACGACTTCGAATTTCTCGTTAAGTTCTTCCCCTTTTTCCTTATGACCTGCCAGGATGCTGTCCAATTTTGCAGTCAGTTCCTGCTTCTTTTGTTTTGATGCACTTTCTTTGTCTGCTGCCTCGTGGAGTTTGTAATTATACAGCTCCTTTGCAGTATAGATAGAAATGGTGTAATTATCGATCAGCTTCAGATAGACCATATCCAGGTCTAATTTTCCCTTTTTATCTCTGCATTCCTCAATGAGTTTTACCAGCTCTCCCGGATTCTCCAGTGCCTTGATCATGCTTTTTAAAGCTTTGGCTTCCTCATCGATCACGGGAAGTTCTTCCTTGATATTTCCCAGTCCGAAGGAGATGTTCTGGTATACCGTCATGTTCGGCCACAGTGCATAGTTTTGGAACAGGAATCCGACTTTTCTCTTATTTGCGGGAACATTGATCCCCGCTTCACTATCGAATACCACCCGGTCTCCGATCTTGATCTGCCCGCTGGTAGGGGTCTCCAGACCGGCGATCATACGTAAGGTAGTGGTCTTACCGCAACCTGAGGGACCAAGCAGAGTGATAAAGGAATTATCCTCCATATCCAGACTCAGATCATCTACCGCATAGAATTTTCCCCAACGTTTTGTAACATGTGTTAATTTGATTTCCGGCATAGTTATTTACCTCCGATACCTTCATCCAGGCTGGACCCGGTCAGTTTATTTACCAAAGTGTTAAAGATCAGGATCGTTACGATCAGGATCAGGTTGATGGCGCTGGAGAATGCATACAGTCCCATCTCATCGAAATAATCCAGTGTTGTGGAGAGGATAAAGCCCTGCGTACATAACAGTAAAAACAGGGACAGCTCTCGCAGACAGGTCATGAACGGAAGCATATATCCGTTGATAATGGAAGACTTCTGGATCGGAATGATGATCCGCAGCATCCGCTTGTACCAGGGAATATCCTGGATGATGGCCGCTTCCTCGATCTCTCCCGACAACTGCAGCATGGAGTTCAGTGCACTTCTGCTGGCAAAGGGAATGTACTTGATGGTGCCCGCGATGATAAGCAGAGCGTAGGTATTGAACAGATTGAAGTACTGATTGGAGAATAGGATGAAGAAGGCGACACCCACCGCGATGGACGGCATAAGGTACGGCAGGAATGCCACACCGTTCACGTAATTGGCCCATTTACTTCTCCGGTTCTTGGATACCGCATAACCGATCAGGGTACCGATGGTACCTGCGATCAGAGCACAGCAGACGGCGACTAACATCGTTCCCTTGAAAGCTCTCCAGATCAGCGGATTGTGAAGAATACCGGGCTGTCCGTACAGAGCACCGGCTCCGTTGTTATCCGTCAGCCACCACTTGGTGGTCAGCGCACTGGAATCCATGGTATACAGGAAACTGTAATCTCCCGGATTCGGCAGGAAAGTCTCCAGTGCGAAGGACAGGATCGGGAAAATACTGGTGAAGAAGGTGATGACGATCAGGATGACCGCAATCAGATATTTTCCGACTTTTCCTAAGTTGATCTTGGAGATCTGTCCGGATTTACCGGTAACCGTCGTATAATTTTTACGGCTCTTTAAGCTCATCTGGTTCATTAACAGGATCGCCACGCCGAAGATCATCATGATGATGGCAAGAATACTGGCTTCCCCGGTATACTTGGAGTTCATGGAGATGTACTTGGTGGACAGAGTGGTCAGTCCCAGATAGTGGGGTACGGGATAACTTCCCATGGCGCTTCCGAATACCAGCAGGATCGTGGAAAGAATCGCCGGTTTTACCATAGGTAAGGTAATGCGGAACATGGTCTTCCACTTCGGTGTATCCAGGATCGTCGCTGCTTCCTCCAGATTGGCATCCATGTTGCGGAAGATACCGCCGATCAGGATGTAGGCAAAGGGGGCGTAATGCAGTCCCAATACCACTGCACTGGGGAACAATCCCAAGCACCACCATTTTGGCATCGTAATATTAAAAAGGGATGCCAGCAGTCCGTTGGAGGTTCCGGTAACTGCGTTACTGTTAAACCCTTTCTGCCATCCCACAGCCAGTGTCCACTGCGGCATGATGTAAAAATGGAGCTTAAATATTTTTTACATTTTAAATTGGTCCTCGTAATTAAGAATGCGAACAAGCCGCCGAACAAAATGGAGATCAGGCAGGTAAAGACTGCCAGAAGCACGGTATTTAACAGCGGTGTCCACAGATTTGTTCTCGCCAGTTTACTGGTGAACAGATCCACATAATTGGCAACGGAATATCCGCCTGCCTTTCCGGTAAGATGTGCATCGATGGTGCCCGGATGGATCTTGAAGGTATCCTCGACGATTGCCACGATCGGTGCCACTGTGGTAAAGGTAAGTACGATACCAAACAGAAGCAGAATGATATTTTGCGGCTTGGAGAAATACGTCTTGATCTTGTTCAGAACAATCACCATCTTGCTTGTTTTTTTTGCGGCACTCTGATTCATGGTTAACCTCTCTTCCCAATACAAGCTTATGTCCTGTAAAACCATTCATCCCTGCGAATCAGAAAACTGCTACTTACATGCAGGCATGATGTAGCAGATTTTCTGATTCTGACAGGACGAATAGTCACCCTTTTATCTCATATATCACTCAGCAGTATACTTCGGCAACAGCTCGATCCAGCTTCCTACCGTGAAGGATACGGATGCGCAGTACTCAGGATCTTCCAGCACCAGTTCGCCATCGGTAGACCACCAGTCGAAGCCTCTGTCATTCTTGCTCTCATATACCACATTACCGTTCTCATCATTACCGCCGGTGCTGTGCTGATAGGTAGCTTCGATTGCCTTTGCCACTTCAGGGTTAGCGGAATAACCGCCCATGTCTTTGCCCCATGCGCTGAAGCCGTCTTCCGTACAGGTCATGTATGCGATGAAAGCACATGCAGTCCAGGGCAGCGGGCTGTTATCGGTAACAAACAGATAATGGCAGTAGCCGTAGCCACCAATTCCCTTATAGCCATCCTGATAAGCGGCAACCTTGATATTGTTCACAGATACACCTGCGGACTCTTCTACGGAGCGCAGCTTACTGTATACTAACAGTCCACACTGATCGGTAGCGGAATCGGATACCAGGGTATTGCAGATAGGTCCGTCATCGGTCTGGGCATTGTAGCTGCCTACCCAGAGTTTGATCCATGCCAGGGCATATTTTCCATCGGCGCCTAAGCCTAAATCATTTGCTTCGGATTCCATCTCATCAATCGTGGGCTGGAAGTAAGCCTGCTCATCAGCGGGTAATGCATTGAAAGCATCCTTTAACATGGCTGCGTATTTGTCTTCGGTCAGCATGTACAGGAAATTCTTACCTACAACCTCGGAATCAATATCCATGAACAATGCGTGAGTTCCTTCCGCTACGAAGTCCCAGCAGTTGTCATATACTTTATCTCCGGTACAGTTGTATTCGAATACCTTATTCAGCGTCTGTAATGCCAGATAACCGTCCACCGCATCGGGTGTGGTTCCGTTAGCCTCCGCCCATTCCTTGGGAATGAACGTATCCAGTATTCCGGTCTGTGTCATCTTGGATTCGATCTGATTACCATCCTGGATCAGAGTCATTGCGAAGGTTCCTTCCGGTTTCAGGGAATCTGCGGTCAGCTGCTCGAAAATCTTGTTGTTCTTGGGCTGCTGCCAGTCAAATTCCATGCTGTAAGAAGGATCGATAGACTGCAGATACTCAATAAACAGGGGTAATGCTGCTTTACCGCGGCTGGAGTTACCCACACCGTAGAAGGTCTTGCCGTTGGATTCCTCTATGGCTTTCTGTGCCAGTTCTTCCAGGGTCATTCCTTCTGCCTGTTTGATGATCTGCTGAGTTGCAGTAAGATTTGCGTCGTCGGCTGCCTCCGGGGTCTTGGTCTCTGCCACCGTCTCGGTTCCGGCTGTCTGTGTGTTGTCTGCGCTTCCAGTTGCCTGGTTCTGTGTCTCGCTGCTGCCGCATCCGGCTAACATACCAACACTCAGTGCACAGATCATAAGTAACGATACTACTTTTTTCTTCATATGCTGTCCTCCCTTGAAACATATAGTTTGTATAACCCTTCATGGTCCACTTACTTGGAATGGGATGTTTCCCACTTCCGTTCTGATGATTCTATTATACGTTGGGAGTTCAGCAATTTGTATAAGGTAAAACTGTTATTATTTTAATATTTCTGATATTATGTATAATATTTCTGCTATTTTCTCGATTCGTTTGTGCAATCTGTTATCTCTTCAGGCTTCTATCTTGATATTCCGAAGGTGTTACACCGACAATCCGCTTAAAGCTGCTGGAAAAATGTGCAATATCACGATATCCCACCTGCTCTGCCACCTCATAGACTTTATGTCTGCAGTCATTTAATAATTTCATGGCTGTCCGCATCCGCACTCTGGTAATATAAGCCGCCACCGTATAATCCGTCTCCTTTTTGAAAGTATGACTTAAATGTCCCTCGCTGATTCCCACATGTTCTGCGATCTCTGACACGCATAACTCAGGATTTTCATAATGTTCGGTAATATAATCCACTGCGGCCATGACGTATTTGCTCTTGTCGCCTTTGTTCAGTACCAACTCCGGAAGCTGATCATCGCCAGCCTTTTCCTCACGTTCCTGTGTCTTTTTCCGTTTATCCAATGCATTATTCACTGCCTGCTCCAGCTCTCCGTCCCCGAAGGGTTTTAACAGATAATCACTTGCAAACAGCTTCAGGGCACTCTGTGCATAGGAAAAATCACTGTATGCGGTTAAAAAAATCACACTGACATCATTGCCTTCTGCCCGCAGTTCCTTCAGCATTTCGATACCGTCCATTTTGGGCATACGGATATCGCAGATCAGCAGATCCGGATGATATTTCCGCACGGCTTCCAGTCCTTCGATTCCGTTGCCGGCTTCCGCCACTACTACGCAGTTCAGTGCCTGCCAGTCTGTCTCCATCACGATTCCCCGTCGCACCAACATTTCATCATCTATTACGATTACTTTGTACATAACCCAATTCCTCCCTGTCTTTTGCACCCTATGTCTTTTGTTTTTCTTTCCTTTTCGTCTTTCCCCTCTGAATCACTCTCTTGAATTATTCTCTTTGCTGCTTCCTTTTCAGGCTTTTTCTCTTCTGACCGGCAGTCGCAATGTCACCCTGGTACCTCCGGATTCCTTACCATCCTTTGTAGTTTGGATATTTCCATCCGATTTTTCCATGTAAATACCGTATTCCTCACCATAAGTCAGCCTGATAATGGTGTCAACATTTGATACTCCGATATGTCCCACAAGCTGCTCCTGTCTCCTGTGATTGATTGCCTCCATTAAATCATCCGGAGCTCCGCAGCCATCGTCAGTCACCTCAATGCAGAGTACACCGGTCTTCCCTGTAATCCGCACATGGATATTTCCCTCTTCGCTCTCTTTTAATCCGTGTAACACTGAATTCTCTACAATCGGCTGAATAATCAGTTTCGGGATTACACAATCTTCCAGTCCTTCTTCCATTTCCACGGAATAGGAAAACTTATCATTGAAACGAATTTTTTGGATATCTACATAGCAATTCACCAGCTCCAGTTCTTCCCTGAGACAGATAAACTGCCTCTTGGAGATACTGGTCCGCAGAATCTTGGCCAATCCGGCTGCCATGGTCGCAATCTCCGGAATATGATTGGCCTTTGCCACCCATTTCATGGTATCCAGCGTATTGTACAGAAAATGGGGGTTCAGCTGTGCCTGCATCATGGCAATGTGAGATGCATTAAGTTCTTTCTGCTTCTCTATCTTCTCCTGCACATTCTGTTCCAGTTCATTTGCCATGATATTAAAATTCCTTGACATCTGCCCCAGCTCATCTTCTCTGTCGGAAGCGATCCTTACAGTCAGGTCTCCCTCCTGCAAAGTGCGCATGGCAGTATTCATCCGTTCGACGGGGCGCGTCATATTTCTGCCTACATGGGATGCCACACCTACACACAATAAAATACTGATGATCAGCATTACGGTAAGTACACTGTACATGGAATTCAGTACTTCCGTGGAAAATACACTTGGACATGCCATTACCGTATATAATCCGGTATTTCCCAAAGGTTCTATCAACAATTCTCCTGCGCGATAAACCCCCAGTAACTTATGTCCCTTCATCAGCTCTTCTCTAATCTTGTCAGTCTGCAGATTACCGCTTTCAAAAATCGTTCGCCAATAGGAATCTAAAAAGGCGACTTCCGCCTTACTGTTTCCGTTATCATAGAGCAGTTTTTCAAAATTTTCAGCCCGCATGCCGATAACGATGTAGCCCTCTAAGGTATTCTCCTTCCCGAGCAGTTTCCCTGCAGCATACATCAAAATATCTTTATCATTAGGCTCCGCCCTGCGCAGAACCAGGTTTTCTTCACTTTCTTCGACGGCCTTCAGAATGCCCCAGTATACCGGCAAATCTGTTCCGGCATTTCCCTGAGCTGTGGTATAAATACATTTTCCGGTTTTATCATACAGGTCAACCTGCGCATACTCCCGTAACCCTGACACTTCCCGGTAAAATTGCAGATAAATCTTACTCTTTGACCAGGAATCTTCTTCATTGATCTGCCCCACGATTTTACTGTTCGCATTAATGCTTTCTACTGTTTCCTCGAAATTTTTAAAAAGATGAAGCACACCGGCATCTATTTGTTCTGCCTGCTCTGTCACTCTTTTTTCATAATCACTGTTGATCTTCGTCTCCATAGTCTGAATGAGAGATACGCCGAACAGCAACAAAGGGAACAGTGCTACCACAGCAAAACAGAATAACAGTTGTCTGTGAAATGACTTTTTTATCCATTTTTTCATCTGTTTTCCTCTTGCAGTCTCTCCCACGCAGTCAGGATATTTTCTTTTTCCCGTGCAGCCCATTGAATATCATAATCAATTGCCTTTAACTTATTTTTTTCCTGAATTGCGTATTCATCCATATCATTTCGAACTGTTCTGCGGAAAAATTTTTCTTCCACCAGTCTTTGTACATCCGTACTTACCGTAAACTCCAAAAAAGCTTTTGCATTCTCCGGATGCCTGCATCCTTTTACAATCGCAGTTGCATCCGGAATCGCACTGGTTCCGTCCTGCGGATAAATTACAGTAATGTCCTCTCCTTCCAGAATTTTCTGCCTGGCCATGCCTTCACTGGTGATTCCCACCAGCCTCGTTCCTGCGTTTACTTCCTCCAATACTTCCCCGGATGATGCAGAAATATTGCCATCCAAGGTATCACAGAAGTTGCGCAAAATCGTCTCCTCATCTTCATCCAGTACTTGCAGCATAGTGCAAAGTGCTGTATAACTGCTTCCCGACTTTGTTGGATCCGCAAATGCAATTTTCCCTTCCCAACGATCTGTCTGAAGCTCTGCCCAGGTCTTAGGCGCAGCTACAGGATAAACCAGCTTATTATTATAGATAAAAACAGTCGGTAATACAGAAAAAGGAGTGTAGACATCTTCCTCTGCGCGATATTGCTCCTGAATCCGTTCCGCCTCACTGACCGTGTATGGCTGAAAATAATCTCTGCATTCTTCAAAGCTTTCAATTCCACCGCCAAACATAACATCAAATGTCCCCGGCTCGTCTTGCTGTAATTCATCAAAAAGTGCTATCGTATCTCCTGCTTTCAATTCTACAAAAATACCGGTACGTTCTTCAAATTCTTTAATGATCGGTTCGTATACATCCTCTTTATGCGAAGTATAGATAACAAGCTTTTTATCCTCCGGAATCTGATAGATTTCTTCCTGCGTCTGACTACATCCGGTAAACAAAAGCATTGCTCCTGCCATTGTCAGAATGCCGGCAATTCCGCTGCATTTCCTACTCATTGTCCCCATATTTTACCCTTATTCTTCTCTTCCTTTTTTAATTTGGTGCCTTCATCCATTTTTCTACTTATGAGGTACCACTACTCTCTGTCATCCGACAAATCCTAAGCATTCGGTCGTACTGCACATACATTTTCTGCACTTCATTTTCCAAAATATAGTAGTGACGAATATACGGAACAAGCAAAATCAGAATCACCACCGGAAGTAAGAGTGAAAAAAGGCTGTCGGAAATCACGTTCAAAAGAATTGCCAGCATCTCCAGTAGTGCAAAAGTCACTGTCACAATCAGATGAATCAGTCTCTCATGTTGGAAAAATCCTATCTGGTTCAAATGTTCTTCCATCTTGTCACGCAAAATTTCCTGTGAAACTTGTGCGCTCTGTTCCGTTTTCTCCAACCATTCATCAATACTTTTTCGATATTGCAAAATACGCTGTTCCATGGTGTCTGCCACCTTTCCGATACTTGTATTACTCCATCATAACGATTCTTTTGTTGTTCGTCAATGCGGCACGGGGACTAAATAAAGAAATAAAAAAAGCCTCTATGCAAATGCATAAAGACGACACAAATTTTTGAGTATAAAAATGGGGCCTATAGGGCTCGAACCTATGACCCTCTGCTTGTAAGGCAGATGCTCTCCCAGCT
>ERZ780076.463-NODE-463-length-19028-cov-8.756022_pt1 | contig 19028 bp, 16 predicted proteins | sample MGYA00511022_ERZ780076 | MGnify/ENA primary metagenome ERZ780076 (study PRJEB29588, sample SAMEA2148733) | human gut metagenome | biome: human gut; feature: human-associated habitat; material: faeces | place: Denmark | collected 2008/2010 ... | reverse complement strand
CATACAACCTGCTTCCTAAGAAACCGTCACTCAATATTGACATCATTGATAAAAGCAGGCTTATTGCATAAGATTATTATACCGAACTCACGTTAACATTGGGATAAATATCTTTGCATTGACGGCTTTACAATGAAAACCGCCTTCTGCAAGGCGGAAACAACGCCAGTCAAAAGGATATTTATAAAAGATGATGTATTACAAAACAAAACATGGTAAAATGGAAGACGAAAAAGCACCTTTTGGAACTCAATTGGTCGTCATTATGAAGACAGACCTTGACGAGCTAATTAGCAAGGTCGTGAAAGGCAACATCGCACTGAAAAACTACGATGCTCTTAACAGCGAAAAAAGTAACGCAACATTGCCTGACAAGGAAAGATTTATAACACGGGACGAGGCCGCACGACTGTTGCACGTTGACCTTAGCACGTTGTGGCGATGGAACAAGGCAGGCATCTTACGTTCAAAGAAAGTTGGGCAGCGCAGGGTGATGTACAAATATTCTGATGTTCTTGACTTATTGAATGGAAAAGTGTATGGGCAGAAAGATTAAGAGTTTCGCTGTCAGCATCAGCAATGCGGAAGCCGCTGAAGGCGGTCGCTTGCCATCGCATACAACACATCCCAACGGAACAGAACGGTTGCGCCGCAAGCGGATGCATCTAATAGTAATTTTAAAGAAGAAAAAATTAATTAATAATACTCTTGAAAACCAGAAAATAATTGTTCAAGAAGATATAGCCAGTCAGTCCGAACACGACAAAACATCCCAAATAGACCGTTCCTTTGACCGTGTATGGGCAATGTACGGCAATCCGGTAGGCAACAAAATATAGCTTGAAAAGCAATGGAACGAATGGTCTGACGAGGAGCGTGAAGCAATACTTGACTATGTGTCTCGATACGTCGCGGTACGTCCCGACCCGAAATACCGCAAGAATTTCTGCAATTTTCTTGCCAGCCGCACATGGGGAAACAGAACAGATAATGCCAACGACTTATGGAAAATATAAACGGAACGCCGATACAATATCCAAAGAGAGAGAATGCTCAAGGAACGATGCGACAAGCCTCACGGAAGAGCTTATCGCCAAATGCGATTCCGACGGCGAGGAAAAAGTATGACGAACTTAGACGTTTGTTCCCCAACTTTATGAGCTTGGCGATTTTGAAGGTCTGAAGGGACAGGCTGGCAGGCACCAGCTCGCCAAGACCGCGAAAATCATCGTCACTGAGTTTTATTACCTGAAGACAGACGAACTTTTGTTGTTCTTCTATCGTTTCAGCGCAGGCAGGTACGGCCAGTTTTACAGCTATTTCGCGCCTTCTGTCATTATACGTGGACTGCGTGATTTCCTCAAAGAACGTGCAAGGGGTTTCGAGCAATATTGACAAACGGTGCGTGAACGCACATGGCAGACGGCAAAGCGAAAAGCCGTGACATACGAGGAATATTTGCTGAGAAAAGAAAATATATAGAATTAGAAAAATTGTGTACAAATGTGGCACAGTAAAATATAAATACGAGATTATAATTTCAAAAGAAACTTAGACGCTTATGTAAATAACAAGCCGTATATGCCTTCCATCATTATTAACTTAATCATTACTGTTAATGAAAGATTATCATTAAAGAAAAAATTTTTGTTGCTTAATTTGTCATTTTCAAAAAAAATATCTAACTTTACCACCGTTTTAGCACACGCCGATGACTCCTGACATGGAGTCGTTAGGGTGGGGTTGAGACACGACATGTTAAAAAGGCGTTTGCAAACGTCTTGTCTTTGACGTCTAAGAATCTCGCAAATTCAAACGATATTGTCAGAGCGCAAGACAACGTGAGCGCCCCGGGATGTGAATTTATATCACGCCTTTTGTTTGCTTCGAGCATATTTTGAGAAGATATGCCTTACAAGCAGCAGAAGGAAAGGTTATATACTTTCATATCGGCGTGGGCTATAGCGTTGTCCGTTCTTCAATATCGGGCAATGCGAGAGCCTTTAGACGTGGGACGGGCAGCAGAAGTACCCACGCTTTTTTTTATGCCGTCATCCTAATCCTGAATTAACACAAAATAATCATCCGTTTTTGGGTACGAACGGGCAGAATTATGACGGCAATGAAAAACAAACAGACTTCATCCAACAACGTATTGAGGCCGGAGTACACGTACCTATTGAATTTATATGAAAGACGTCTTTGCTCCTATCAATAACGATCAATCCCTTTTGGAAAGGCTCTTATGGCTGATAAATTCCATTTTCGCACTTATGTTTCAGTATAGGAATTAATTAACAAAAATATTATTTTTATGACAAAGAAAATTCTAAAACTGGCATTATGCTTTTTCGCGGCATTTTTGTGTTCATGTACAAAGACCACCCCACCATCCCCCATTCCGGAGGTGCTCGGCAATTATTTGAAGTATCATGCCAATGCCGATGAAGCGTCAAAAGGCTATAACGCTTATTTTGACTTGTCTGACGGAATGCTTGCCGCATACGGCGACCTGTCAACAAAAGAAAAGCTGAAAAGCGTGATAAACAAGATTACTGGCAATAAGAACTGCCAGAATGTATATGCCCTGAAAGACGGAGCGATTACAAAACTCGAAACTAACCAGACAGAACTTTACAACTACATTCTCAACCCTGCATCTTATGCAAAAGTTGCACCGATAGAAGAAACCCTGAAAGACATAGTGGACAAAGGTGTCAGCGCATTTTTTATAACCGATTTTGAAGAATACTCAAATGGGGTGATACAGCAACAGAATTATGCAAAGCAATATTTTGTAAAATGGCTGAAAAGCAACAAGGACATAACATTCTTTGTAACGGATTATGTAGAAAACGGTAAGCCTAAACATCTGTATTTCACCGTTTTCGACTCGGGGAGCCACGCCTTGTTAAAAGAGATAGAAGATGCGTTTGACGGTCAAGAGGCCGATTACAAACGTTTCAACCTTACATCCAACAACGTCAGAATTGAATACACCTACCCTTCAACAACAAAAGGAGGTTGTTATCACGACGCTTCGACTGGTGAAGACATAGTGAGTTGCACCGACGAGAGCGGCAAAGGCGACTGCTTCACCAAATTTGAAAGTTACCAAGCGGAATATTATCCGTTTAACGCAAGCTGGACTGACATTGTAAAGAACGCCAAAGACTTGGCCCAGCCAGGAAACACGCCGCAATACACCGACCTGATAACAGGGCCTAAGGCCGATCTTACATCGTTAAGCGGATATAACGTAACTGAACTCGACGTGAAAGTAACCAACATGCAGGCCGACTTCACCAAATACGCAGGATATTATGAATACACAAAAGACAAGACCGTAAACGTTGACGAAAACGGGAAGCTGCTTCCCGAATACGACTATACTAAAGGTAGAGGAGGAACAACGGAGGTGGAAGACATGCTTGAATATACAGGTTCTATAAAAGACGGTGTCTCCACATTGAATATAAACTTTGACGACGATTTTACAGGGACAAATCCGGCCGTCTCGCCATCAGACCTGTTAAGGGTGGATGTCGTTATAGAGGAGTGCTCCCCAAAATACGACATTGTAAGCCAACTGTTTTCATGGCCCGGCAACAATAGTCTTGAGCAAGCTGTACGCAACACATTGCAGGAAGTAAACCCCAAAGGCAAGACAATTTATACTTTCTTCATGAGAGACAGCAAATAACATTCTAATTAAATCACAAAATAAAACATAAAAAACATTTATTATGACAGCATCTGCATATATAATCGGAATTTCGGTAGCAATAGTATTGTTGGCAATAGCAGCCATCTGGTCAGTAATGATAAGGTTCCGCGCCGACAACACGGACTGTAAAACGCGCAAGGTGTTATTCTGGATAATCAGCGTGTTCACCATCGTGCTAACTTTCATTTTCTGTTATGCATTTATTTATTCAGGGATTAAAGTGCCAACGAAGCAAGAGTCGTATATGACGGCCATGTGCATAGCATCAGGAGCGTCGTTTGTCGTTTACGTCCTTCTTGGCTTCATACTTTCAAAAATAAATAAGCACGGTAAGATAGGCAACTGGTTTTAACTGACAACAACAATCAATCATGGCAGACAAAAAATTCATAGTTGCTATAGGTGGTACAGGAATGAGATGTCTGGAATCGTTTGTACACCTTTGTGCCATCGGCATGTTCGACAACGAAGAGATAGACATACTAACCCTTGACACCGATCGTACTAATGGCAACAAAGGACGGGTGGAACAGCTAATTGACACATACAACCACATAAAATCAAACGATCCGGCAAACATTGACGGCGGAACACCTAATGCGGACACCTTTTTCTCCGCAAAGCTGAACTTATACAAGTTTTTCACCGATTACAGCCAAAGTACGCGTAGCACTTATTCAAATCTTGCACGCCTGTCCGTAGGGAATCCGGAGGAGACACGGGACAACCAAGCTTTGAGCGATCTTTTTTTGGAACGTGACACTGTGCAAGATTTCAACCTTGACCACGGCTACCGCGCCCAAACACACCTTGGAAGCTTCCTCATGTACCACGGTATTGTTGAAGCCGCACGTAAAATGCGGAACGGTGACGAAAACCTAATGGACGAAGAAAAATCGCTTCGCAAATTTCTCCTGAAGCTTCTTGAAAGTTCTGATAATGCGAGGATTTTCGTCTTCGGTTCCGTATTCGGCGGCACAGGAGCATCGTCAATTCCAATAATACCTGTGGCCTTCCGCGATGCCATAAAGACTCTCGACGGGCACAGCACATTAGACCTTAAGCAGGTAAAGTTCGGCTCAACATTGCTGACTGAATACTTTAGCTTCCGCAAACCTTCGCAAACTGAACGCGATAATGAGAAAGTGATAGCCGACTCCAATTTCTTCGCGCTCAACAGCCAGGCGGCTTTACAGTTCTACCAAAGTGACCCTACCGTGAAAACATGTTACCGTCACTTATATTTGATAGGCTGGCCATTGGAATGCAAACCTCTTGACGAAAACGGAGAAAACGCTGTAAAGACGGAAACTGGCGGAGCCGGTCAGAAAAACAATTGTCATGTAGTCGAATTGCTGTGCGCTTCCGCTGCATACAATTTTTTCAATCTAGATGACAATTTGATGGACAATGCCAAAGCCACCTATTTATATAGGTCAGCTCCGTTCATAAATAATTGTTTCAATTTTACAGGTGCGGATTTTCTTGGGAATGACGGAGAAAAATTAGAAATGAAACTGGGCGCGTTCTTCTCATTCGCACACATAATTCTCGGATTCTGCGAAGGAGCAAGAAACAGTGAAGGAACAAAACAACTGATAGAACGCCTAAAGAAGCATGACATAAAAGAATATGACGACATAACTCTCGACCAGCTGAAAGAAATAGACAGGTACTTCCAATTTTTCGCTTACAGCTTCGAAAATGGCAATATTCTGAAATTAGGCTGGATATACCAGATTTACAAGTCTGTACAACCTGGAAAATTCATATTCAAGAGTAATGCCTTTGACATGAAAGCCTCATCAATCATGAAAGTTGACCCGGGAGACATTTTTGAAGACGAGAAGCACAAGTGGGAAAAACCTATAATAGGGGCACGCATTGAAAAGTTCTTCAGCAATTTGACAAACAACAAGGAAGCATCGCCAAAAGCTTCACAAAAAGCTAACACACGTAAGGAAAAACTGCTTGCACTTATGTATAACGCTATAAAAATAGCACAAAATTTCTGACAATATGCCCGATTATAAAGCAATAGTCATAGATGTGGAAGCCAAGTCCACTCCACAAGGTGTAGGAAACAAATGGGAAGATATAACGACCCACATGCCTATACTCACACGCGACATCAAAACACCTGCATTGGATTCAGACAGCGACTTGTCTTCTGTCGTTTCCGGAATGCCGACCGTTTTTGCCCGAGCAAATCTTTTCAAACTGGCAATAGATTATATCCAGAAATCCCCAGACGAACGCGGACAGTCAGGTGGACTTATGGATTTTTACAGCAATCTTGTCGATGAATGGCGTGGATTCATAGCCTGCATAGCCCTTGATTATTCAAGAATTGAAGTACGTCGCATCAAATTGGCATATTCAGACGGCAAAGACATTATCGGCACTGAGAACTTGTACGAACCTAAAGGGGCGTTTGGCAATATGCTTTTCGAGAGAAAAGGATTATGGGCCATGCAAGGGCCTTCGGCAATAGGGAATAATGACCCTTTTATTGACGTGATAATGTACGGAGGCGACCGCGAGGAAGAACGCAACGTTGTCGGAGCAACATCACCGGAGTCACTGCTGTTCACCTCGCCAAGCTACAAAGTGAAAACTCAACATCCGTTCGTAAATTCTGCAACAGGCAAGTTCACGGATCCATTGAAAAACCGTCTTGAACAAGACGAAGCGCTTTCACTTCTCGCCTATGTCGAACGCATTGAGAACCAGATAAACAACCTGGAAAAATATTACAAGGAGCTTGACGAGGACATAAGGCCAAATTACTCAACCGTACAGGGCAATATAAGGACATGGAAAGACGAAATCAAGAAATATTGCACAAGCCACAATTATGATCTCGACGCAAAGAGCATACCGCCTGTACAGAAGTTTTCCGAGCCTTATAACCTCGTGTTCAACTACTCGTCAAAACTTTATGGCCTTGAAGGCATAATTTACGACGACGAGTCTTCAGCTCCAGACAACAAGATTTTCTTCGACCCGAAAGACATCCTGCTGCCAAAAAACTCAGAGATTGCAAGAATTGATTTCAGCAACAGCGAAATAACGAGAAATCCGTCCTTGCTTGCCGAACAGCCAGTATACGTATTGAAAGCCCAGATAAAAGGAAAAGACAACGAGTTTGCGTATTTTGCTTTACCTATAACACCTTTGGGGCTTAATGTATTCGGCAAAAACATAGGCGCCCTGACAGGAGTGGACAGCGATAACAGCAACGACATTCCTTCAAAATTAGTTGCAGTGTACGACCAAGACGCACCCATAGACAATCTGGAAGTCGTACTGCAACTGACGACCAACAGCAAACGGCAGAAGTCTCTTAAAGAAAGCTATACAGTAAAAAAGGACCGCATATCCAATAAAGACATAATGTTGTGGCCTAACTTCATATCCGACAATTGGAACAGATACTTCCTGTATTCCGAACTGCCACACAACACGGTATCTCAGAATTGTCCGTTCAAGGCCGTACCGATAGTAGGAACTTCCAAGGACAACGATTTCCGCATTATCGTTGATGAAGAGACAAAAGAGCCTGTAGTATTGGCTCACGACGGAAAAGTCAAGATATCGGAAAGGACAAAACGCGAAACGGGACTTGAAGCCAAATTCCATGTGGTTTCTGACAACAGGGTATCTGACAACAACTATAAATATGAAATATATGAGAGCAACCTGCCGTTCAAGGGCGTAAAACTTTCTGCCGGCAATAAAGAAAGCGGCTATTTGGTAATACGCTATACCATGTCTGACAGCGAAAACATACCGAAGAACGAGCTTGGATTGGGACGGCAGCTGGTAAAAGCTACTGTCGGTATTGACTTCGGAAGCACAAACACATCTGTTGCATACATGGCGAACAACATCCCTCACGGCATAAAGTTCAAAAACCACCGTATATCACTGCTGCAAGCCGGCCGGGTATCGGCCTGCAAGGAGCGTGACTTGTTTTTCTTTCAAGCAAAAGAAATTGAGGGCAATTCCATAAAAAGCATACTAACACTCAACGACCAACGCCGTTTGGTGACTGGCGATTTCAACGTTACGGCACGCGAAGTGTCCGGCGGAATGCCATGCTTCGACCCGAGCCTGCTGCCTGTAGATAATGTAACAGACAACCGCATACTTCTAAAATGTGCCGACATAGGCCAAATCCACTTGGTACACAACATGAAATGGACTACATCCGACGGTGACATAGCAAACAAAAAAGCCTTTCTCCGTTCGCTGATGCTTCACATATACGCCCAGCTTTATACCGACGGCTGTGTGCCTACTATGCTGAAATGGTCATATCCATCATCAATGAATGTCAGTCTTGTCAATCAATACAGCCAAATATGGAACGACTTGAAGAACGGCCTTAGCCCGGTGGTAGGCTATGGACTGGATGTGTGTGCGTCAGACCTGGCACTGAACATACCCGCTGACGGAGAGACCGGCTGGGGCGACAACGCATCAAGCAATGCAAACGGATGGGGCAGTATGGCCACAAACGCTGACTCTTGGGGCGCAATGGCATCAGACGGAGGATGGGGTACAGCTTCAGAGGAAGACAATGGCTGGGGCGACAGCGGCAACCTGTCGGCAGGCAACAGCCAGGAAGGAGGCTGGAATACCAATCAGAAAGGAAACGTACAAGCGGAAGAAGATCTTAAGCCCGATACAAACGAAATCGACTTTAACTTCCAAACAATACCGCAGGACAAGTGCATGACAGAGGCTTGTGCCGTAGCCAATTTCATGAACACGCAAAGCGACATTGACACCAACCCGAACACATTAACCTTGTGCTTCGACGTTGGCGGAAGCACAACCGACATTTCAGCGCTGCTCAAGATGCTGCAAAACGGGCTTACCATGATAAAGCAGAATTCAATAAGGTTCGCCGCACAGCGCGTCACCAACGCCGCACGGAAAGAGCCTAACCTGAAAAAGGTCCTGCTCGGAATATGCAAGCAATACAACATACGCATACCCGGCCTGAACCTCGGGCCGGAAAAGTATACACAAGATACGGCCGCATTCTATTTTGAACAGGTGCTTGACCGCACTCCAAATGACGGATTACAGACCCTTTACGGTCAACTAAGTTCAAGTTGTCCCAACCTGATGGCCGTAAATATGTATGTCACAGGTCTCATAGTGTACTACGCTGGGCAAATAACCAACAAGCTTGTAAAAGTAATCCGCACCTCACTCGGCAAGGACAATGATTATTATGCGCACTTCAAGCCCAAGGTCAACGTCCGGTTCGCCGGAAAAGGGTCGAGGATATTCGAATGGTTGAGCACGACGATGTTCGACGCGGCGAAAGGATATTACAGCGGAATGTACATACGTGGCATTGGAGGAATGAATATAGCACAGACTATGCTTTTCGGGCCACCAGTCATACAGCTGTCGCACGACGTATCTACCGAAGTGAAATATGAAGTGTCAAAGGGGTTGGTAAATGCCAACGAGCCAATCCGCGCCCCGAAGGACAACATGGAAACAATCGAGGTCCTTGGTGAGGACAACTTCATAATACTTAGGGCCTCTGACTATGAAAAGATACCGTTGCCCTTCGACAACGCCATCACTCCGCAGATGATGGCGCAGATGGGACGCTTGTTCATGCAGGAGAGACCGCAAAGCGGTTTTGCCTGCAACAAGTTCGCGGATTTCGCCTTCCTGTTTTTCCAGGCAGCAAGCAAACTGTTCGGACTCAAGCTTACCCAACAGGATTTCATGGAGGGCTTTGCCACCATGAACATAGAAAATTACATTCAGAACCTGCCTGAATACCGCAGGGCGAAAGAAGAGACGCGTGAAGGCAAGTTTGACTTTGTGGCTCCGATAATAATATTCGAAGGCATGAAGTTCTACGACCAAGTATTGATGAACAAACTTTGAGAAGCCGATGAATTACTGCGTATTGGTTGAAATAAACAAGTTTACCATTAATTTTTCATATTACACCGATGGGACAGGTCGGTTCGAGCCTTTTGACAAGGACGAACCGGCCAAGCCATTGGCTGTATGGTTCAGCGGCAACAGTGTCATAATAGGCGAAGATGCCAAGCGTGAGGCGAAACGCGATACGCCAAACGCATTCTATGACCTGCTTGGATGGATGCAGAAGCAAGGACATTTCGACTATGCCAACGAGAAACATGAATACAACAAATTAATATTATACACCATAAGGGCAGGCCTCAGGGATTTTTACAGCAGAATACTGCTGAACTCGGAGGGTTCCCTTGACGAAAACATGTCACACATCCCTTTGTTGGTTACAATGGGAGCGGACATTAAGGACAACGAGAGCGCAGTCATCGTAAACCAATTGCATGACAATGGCTTCGGCAATGTCCATAAGATAGACTTCGACCGTTTCATCGTCGAAGCTGACAGGCATGCAGACGACAGCTGTACGCACTTGATTTTATCCGGTTACGGAGATGATGTCATAGCCAAGATATATTCACGCGGCCATGAAGACAAGTTCCTCCTGCGCAATGCCGGCCGCGACCCAAGGGTTGACAAGCTTGCCGATTTGATTTGGAACCGCACACAGGCAGAAAACAACTTCCTTGTGTTTGATGATGAAATTGAAGAGTTAAGACGTGCCGCAAAAGCGTTCATTTACTCTGGAGAAAGCGAAGTGAACCGCAATATTGTCTTGTCTGACGGCAATGAGTATCCTTACTTCCTTACGAATGAGGACATGCGGTTGTTCAACAAGGGCGAGAGCAGCCTGTTCCTGAACGAGCTGATAAACCACGTGAGCCAATATGCGACAAGGCAAAAATGCAGGGTCGTGCTGAAAGGCGTGTTGGCTACGAACAAATACTTGTCTGACATATTGCGCCCTGAGTTCCCATACATCAAGCTTCTGGAAAAAGACGACATTAGAGACGTGCTCAACAAAATAATCGAGTGGTGCAGGACAAACAATTTCAAGTTCGCCAAAGGCTCCAGGCGTACAGCCACGCCAAGCAATGGAAACGTCTCACAAAATACAAGTGTCAGCCTGCCGGAGGAACGGCATGGGCAAAAGGCCGCGACAGGTCCGTCAAAGCGTGACGAGCGCGACTTCAACATATTGAAGAAACAGGTTGAAGCGCACAAGAACAGCAGCGAATATGACAAGGCATTGGACATAACAAAAGAGTTCATCATGCAGATGGCAGCCAAAGGATTGACCTGCTTTGACAGTGAAACCGAAAAGATGAAGGCGGAGCTTGAGGAACTTGCCAATAGGGAAAACTCTGTAAGTCCGGGCGACGAACGCAAATTCAAGCATTTGGAAAGAATCGTTGCCATGTATGTGAACAAGGGCGATTTTAGCCATGCAATCGAGGAAATAGACAATCTAAGCAAAGATTTCACTAAAAATGGGGTGAACGCATTGGTGCGGCAATTGGCGCAAATAAAGGGCGAAGTAATGGCGATGATGAGAACAAAGACGGGAAGCAGAGCTGACGTAACAGCAAGCAAGCGGAAAACCACGGCTGCCAAAACGCCTTCCTCCCCAAAGGCAGACAGAGCCACCCCTGCGAAAAAAGAAGACGAAGGCATACTGCTGATGAGGGAGGGAAAATACAAGGAGGCACGCGACAAATTCCGCGCGGACAATAGGAAAGCCGAAGCCAACGACTGCACGGAGATAATAAAATGGCAGCGCCTGTTCGCAACATACAAAGCCGAAGTTGCCTCAATATCCCAAACAGGCAATAAGGCCAAGGCCAAAAGCCGCATGGACGAGATACGCACATACGTTAGTCTTTACAAAAAATATGGTATCGACACAACGGAGCTCATGCGTACAATAAAGGAACTCGAAAAGATAAAATGACGGCTGTTTCCAACAGCTTTGCAATATACGGCCAATCGCCATGCAAAAGGCCGCAAACGGCGGCGTGAAACACGGCCTTTTACACGCCGATATGCCACGTTTCACAAGCCGGCCTACTGCCTTGCCGGGATAAGCCTGAACAAAGGGTGAACGCATTTAAGTTTAACATAAAATTTTATTACCATGAGTAGATTTAATTTGAACAAAGGTGACAGGTTTCAACTTAAGAAAAGTGAAGGACTGACAAAACTGCAAGTGATTTTGGGATGGAAAGGCGGAGCCGACCTTGACGCCTGCGCGTTTCTGCTTAATGAGGACGGCGTGATTTCCAATGATGCCGACTTCGTGTTCTACAACTCCGAGAACCGCGAGGAAGAATTCGATAAGGTAAAATTCGGAAACAAGAAAAGTTGGCGCATGAAAACACGCCCCATGTCGGCGGACGGCTCTGTGATGGGTTCAATCGACGACCAAGGTGATGGCGATGACGACGATGCCGACGCAAGCGAGGAGATGTATGTCAATCTTGACAAAGTGGACGGCTCTGTCACTGAAATCGTGTTCTGCGTGACAATATTCGAAGAAAAAGAGACCTTTGGCTCTGTGAACGACCCGTATATCTCAATCATCAACGAAGAGACCGGTGATGAGCTTTGCCGCTATGACTTGAAGGAAAAGTTTAAGAACGAGACAGCAGTTGAAGCCGGCAAACTTGTTTGCGATGAAGAGGGCGAATGGTCGTTTGAAGCGACAGGCAAAGGCTACACTGGCGGCATGCAGACATTAATCGACATTTACGCTTAAGCTTATGGCAAAGGATAAAGACAAAAGCCGGAGTTTTGACTTGGACAAAGGCAAAAAACGTTCGTTTGACCTTGACAAAGGGACAAAACACTCGTTTGACTTGTCCAAAGAAGACGGCGTAATCGAAGATGGCATCAGCGACGGCACACGGCCTGGCGACGAGCCGCAACCATATACGCCCGGACCCGGCAACACCGGTTCAGGTAAAACGAAATGGATAGTTGCCGCCATAATAATTGTCGTAATTGCCATAGCCGCATGGCTAATGTTCGGACGTGGTGCTTCCGGAACGGAGGACATACCCACCACAGAACAAATCAGCAACGACAATGCAGAAACCGGTAACAGCTCGGCAGTCAACAATGATGCTGGCACCCAGCCGGAAAATTCTTCTGACACAGCCGTAAGCAGCGAAACCCCGGCACCCGACGGGAACGTTGCGCCGCAGCAAGGCGAACAAGCCGTAACTCCGACAACCGACAAGGCAACCACACCGTCAGCTGCGGAAAGCGCACCGACTGTTGGAAACGGCCAGCCAACGCAAAACAACGACACGCCGCAGCTTGGACAGACAATCGACGAGCAGGCACAGCAAGTAATACGCGGCGACTTCGGCAACGGAGAAGAGCGCAAGCAGAAGCTGGGCGGCAATTATGCGGCCATACAGAAACGAGTTAACGAAATGTACAAAGAAGGGCTTGTAAAGTAGTTGAAACCATAACATGCAGTGAGCGGAAACGGATGCGGAAAAACCGTTCCGCCTCACTGCCTTTATTTTTTGTATGATTAGAATTGTAATCGGGTTGTGCATCATGTTGGCACTGCCATTGTTTATCGAAGGACGTGTAAAGCGCAAACATGACCGTAAGGCTATACGCACCGCATGCCGGATTGTAGGTGGGGCAATAGTCGTATGGGGTGTTTTTTCATACATAATTTAATAACGGAAGGCGGAATATTACCGGACATGACAGCCCGAAATCCGCAAACAAATAAAGAAACGACATGCAACAAAAACAACACTACAAGGGCCTTACTGACAAGGAAGTGCTTGAAAGTAGGGCCAAACACGGCGTGAACGTGCTCACGCCGCCAGAGAAAGAACCCTTATGGAAACAATTTCTCGAGAAATTCAAAGACCCGCTAATAGTCATCCTGATGATAGCCGGCGTCTTGTCGATAGGAATTTCCTTTTATGAATTTTTCGGCCTAAATGAGGGCGGAGCCGTTTTCTTTGAACCAATAGGTATATTCGTTGCCATATTGTTGGCTACTGGGCTGGCCTTTTATTTCGAGCTGAAAGCCGACAAGGAATTCACCATACTCAACCAGGTCAACGACGACGAGCCGGTAGAAGTAATCCGTAACGGCAATGCGACCAAAGTACCCAAGAGGGACGTTGTTGTCGGCGATATTGTCATACTGTCAACGGGAGCCGAAATACCAGCCGACGGCGAATTGCTTGAAAGCGTAAGCCTCAATGTCGACGAATCGACGCTTACAGGAGAGCCTTTGTGCCACAAAAGTGTCAACAAAGAAGATTTTGACAATGAGGCCACTTATCCGACCAATTGTGTAAAGAAAGGCACAAAGGTCATGGAGGGACATGGAATATTCCGTGTAACCGAAGTAGGCGACAAAACTGAAAACGGTAAAATATTACTTTCCGTACTTGGAAAGAATGTTGACGGTAAAGAGGCGACTCCGAGTGAAAGACAAATAGAAGTTGCACAGAAATTAGCGGAAAAGAATGAGATTTCAAGTAATGTAAAGACTCCTCTTAACGAACAACTTGACGGGTTAAGCGACCTCATCACCAAACTCAGCTACGGCTTTGCCGCTTTCGTTGTAATAGGCCGCCTTATTGTCTACTTCTTGGGCGACAACTCTATGGAGTGGGCGCACATCACAGCTTATATATTGCAGACATTGATGATTGCCGTAACTCTTATCGTCGTAGCCGTTCCCGAAGGTCTGCCTATGGCCGTGACGCTTAGCCTTGCTTACAGCATGAGGCGGATGCTTAAGACGAACAACCTTGTGCGCAAGATGCACGCTTGTGAAACCATGGGGGCTACGACCGTCATCTGCACGGACAAGACGGGTACACTGACGCAAAACCAGATGAGTGTTAGCGACATAAAGTTCTACGGCCTTGCAAGCCAGATGATTGGAGCTGACCCGAAAAGCGGAATAATAAAAGAAGGTATAGTCCTGAATTCGACGGCTACTCTTGACTTAAGCAATCCGTCCCGTCCGTCAGTACTCGGTAATCCAACAGAAGGCGCGTTGTTACTTTGGCTTCACAATATGGGCATAAATTATATGAAGCTGAAAGACGCTGCCGAAGTAATAGAAGAACTACCGTTCTCAACAGAACGCAAATACATGGCAACGGTCGTCAAATCAGCCTTTATACAAGGCAAGAATCTTCTTTACGTAAAAGGTGCTCCGGAGATAATACGCTCACTTTGCAAACACGTTGACGGCAATGTAAGCGATGAGGCTATCACCAAGCAATTAACTGAATACCAGAATAAAGCCATGCGTACCCTTGGTTTTGCCTACCAGGTATTGGAAGACGGCGACAAGACAATTGCTGACGGCAAGGTTGTAGCTGAAAACCTTACTTTCCTTGGCATCGTAGCTATTGCAGACCCTGTACGAAAAGAAGTTCCTGCCGCAGTCAAAGAATGTATAAATGCAGGAATAGATGTAAAAATCGTTACTGGCGACACACCTGGTACGGCCAAAGAGATTGGCAGACAAATAGGGCTTTGGACGTCTAAGGACGGAGACAATGCAATAATCACAGGACCCGAATTTGCCGCTTTGTCAGATAGCGAACTTGATAAAAAGGTTCTCGAGCTGAAAATTATCGCTCGTGCAAGACCTATGGATAAAAAACGTCTCGTAGAATCGCTGCAACGAAACAACCAAGTTGTTGCAGTAACAGGCGACGGAACCAATGATGCCCCGGCATTGAAGGCCGCACATGTAGGTTTGTCAATGGGCGACGGCACATCCGTAGCCAAGGAAGCGTCTGATATTACAATCATTGACAACTCGTTCAGCAGCATAGGCCGTGCCGTGATGTGGGGACGCTCACTTTATCAGAACATACAGCGTTTCCTATTGTTCCAGCTTACAGTAAACGTTGCAGCTTGCTTTATAGTGCTGGTGGGTGCGTTTATGGGTACAGAATCACCGCTTACGGTAACGCAGATGCTTTGGGTCAATCTTATCATGGACACGTTCGGGGCTATGGCTCTTGCCTCGCTTCCTCCGTCACGCTCGGTAATGCGTGACAAGCCGCGTGACCGTAAGGCTTTTATTCTTACAAAACCCATGATGAAGGATATTCTCGGCGTGGGCGGCTTCTTCTTCTTGTTGCTTGTAGTGTTCCTTTACATTTTCCAGCATACGGAAATAACACGAATGACAGACCTCCTGCATTGCCAACTCGGAGAGGCTAATGGATTATCTCCATACGAGCAAACTTTACTGTTCTCAATATTCGTGTGGACACATCTCTGGTATATGTTTAATACACGTTCGTTTGAGACAGGAAAAAGTTTCTTCCAATTGAAGATGAGTAAGGAATTTTTTACCATTGTCGCAATTATTTTCATCGGGCAAATTTTAATTGTAGAAGTTCTTTACGATTTCTTCAATTGTACGCCGATGAAATTTGTAGATTGGGTGATAATTGTTGTTCTATCCTCATTAGTGCTATTGGTAAGGGAATTGTGGCATCTCGTTACTAAAAGGTAATTTTTGACCAGGCTAAAGTTTGTCATTTTAATAGATGGCAAATTTTAGCCTGGACTATTTTAATAAACTCATTGATTGAGACCTCTGCAAAACACGTGGTAATTTTTGCTATCACTGAAAGTCAAGTTCCAAACTCAGTCACAAGAGGTGTAAATTCGTAAATATGCGATTTGACGTAACTTTCCCAATCCGTATCTCCCCTTAATGATGCAATTGGACACAATAATCTCAGGGGCGCGGTACAAGTTGTATGCGATTGCCTCCATGATGTGTTGCGCATGCGTTTTTGCCAAGCCGACATATCTTGCAATACCTGCCCCGAACCATCTGTGCATCGAGCCGAACTTTCTTTCCACGGCATAGCGCAGCTTGCTTATGGCTTTGTTTACTGCGGTCTCGCGTTCCGTCAGCCTGCGGTTCTTACGCGCCTTGTGCATGATGTGGCTTTTCCTATTGGCGTTGCAATGTGCTTTATGTCGCCCTCGTTTGCTGCGGTCGTCTCTTCGGCTATGACAAGTCCGTTCTGGTTGACGGCCGTATAGGCTTGTAACTCGGCCCAATGTCAAAATAGGGCTTATATGTTATTTTTTTGTTGTTTTATATGTTTTTATTAAAAATATTTGTATCTTTGTAATCAATTGCTACTGATACAAGAATATGTTTTTAAAAGCATGCGATAATCTTTGCCTTTCAAAGATTATTTGTGATAAAATTTAATTGTTTGACACATAAAAACACAAAGAGTATGAAAAAGATTTATTCGACAGTAATGGTGGCATTGCTTTTTGCCATGTCATTGGGTTTTGCGTCTTGTGGTCCTTCAACTTCAGACATCGAGGAAACAACAAAACAAATCATTGTTGATAAAGTGAAAGAAGCAGGAAGTACTTTGGTTATCAAGGATTTGACCTTAGTAAAGGAAAGCGACAACAAGTATGATGGTATTGCTACATGTACGCTTGACGGTGAAGACATTGAATTGGATGTTGACGTAACTTGTGACGGCGACAATGTCATAGCGTCATGGCAGCCTATTGGTTTTTAATTTTTTAAGTTGAGAGTATCCATGCTTGAAGCAGTCGCGGCTCTTGCGGCTTTCGCCGTGTTGCCTGCGGCGTTTACGTCGTGCAACGATGACACCGCCGCTGTGCTGCTTGCCTAGGATGTTACGGCATGCATATTTGCATAAACGACACAAGCGGAGTTGAGGATCTGGCAACTATCATCGCACTGCAAGGCGTACGCCTTGACGGCGACGACTCCATCATGACAGCCGTGTCGGGAGGCCGCGCCGAGCTCGTTATGAACCATGTAATGGCCAAAGTCGCCGTGCATCTTACCGACGTGACGGGCAACTACGACCTTACCACGCTCTCGATGACCCTGCCCTCGCGGCTCACCACGGTCAATGCGGACATTGCGCAGGGCACTGCATCGACTGTTGAGGGCATAACCGCCGACATAACCCCGTACCAACCCGACAACACGCCAGGGCTTACGGCAGAGACGGAAGTGACCGAAAGCAACAACAATCCTATCTACCAGTCGGCCGACGCCGATGTGTTCAACCGCGTGAACGCCGCCATCGAGGCCCTCGGCCTTGAGTCGGTGCTGCTCACCGACGGCTCAACGGTCTACGTGACATCGACCGAATACAACACCGAAACGCATGACAACTTCTGGTGTTTGCAGACACTCACCAGCAACGGGGCGTGGAACTGGGCCTTCGGACACAATCCGCAGCGCGGCAGCAGCTCGGGACGCAGCCTCATTCCGTGTGCAGCCGTGACGCTGCCTGCGGCGTTATGACAAGCGTCTGACGGATGACGCTGACGGATAAACGGCAGCATCATTAAGCGAAAAGCACGAAAGTAAAAAGGCGGCGGCGTCATCATAGATGGCAAAAGCTATTTCCGCGTAATAAAGTTTACTTGAAAAAATCCATGAAACAGTAATATGACCGTTCATGGTTTAATAAAAAGTATCAATGCAGTCGTCCTGTATGGCTACATTGATACTTCTCATTTATTCTATATTATTTCGGCAGCTACAACATCACTCGTTCATGAACACGTCCTCCTGATAAACTTCAAGCATGTATGCCTGGTCGTCAAGGCTTAGGTTTGCGAAGGCCTGCTCCACCGTGGCGAAGCCATACTGGGGCTTGTCCGGCGCGAACGGATGCAGGACGAGCAGCAAGGCGATGCTTGCCGCCACGGCCAATGCGGCTGCGGCGATGCGCCAACGGCGGCGGTTCCTGTGCGCAACAGCCGCCGGCTTGCGCCCTATTTCAGCCCACACGCCGGCCTCCATGCTGTCAAAAAAGCCGTCGGGAACCTTGTAAGGCATGCGCTTCCCCACTTGGTTGAAATCAAACTCCTTTTCCATATCTTCAGGTTGTTCAGATTGTCGAGTTCATATACTTTATTATTTTCTCCTTGGCCACGTGGTAGTTGGCCTTCGCACTGGCGGCCGTCAAGCCTGTAACAGCCGCAATCTCGTCATATTCAAGCCCGTCGTAATAGCGCAGGTTGAACGCCATCACCGCGTCGTTGTAGGTGTCGGGTGTATCATACTGCGTATGGTAATAGTCGATGTAGAACGGGTGAACGTGCTCCATGTCCTTTTGCAGCAGGAAGCCGTTGACCGTGGATGGAACGCCTGCCGCGTAGTAGGAGAAATCATCGGAATAGGTGTAGGTCTGGTAGCCTTCGGTCAGCACGCCATCCGGGAAGCAGCCCTGCGGTTTGGGTGCGTAGGGATAACGCGTGGTGAAGTCGCGCAGGAGCGAGAACATTTCCGGCGCGGAATAGGTTGTGGTGTACGGCGCAAACTCATACGCGGGCAGCGCGA
>ERZ780076.453-NODE-453-length-19376-cov-7.530304_pt1 | contig 19376 bp, 16 predicted proteins | sample MGYA00511022_ERZ780076 | MGnify/ENA primary metagenome ERZ780076 (study PRJEB29588, sample SAMEA2148733) | human gut metagenome | biome: human gut; feature: human-associated habitat; material: faeces | place: Denmark | collected 2008/2010 ... | reverse complement strand
GCAAAGCTACAACCAAACCTCAAAGTGTAAAAGGTGCATTTCTTCGAATGCTTACTCTCCAGTGCGCAACTGGAAATAAGGGCGTTTCATTTAGTGCCTTTATTCTTGATAAGAATTATTGCTGCTTTTTCATCCAGACCACAGAAGTACAAAGCTGTGCAATCGTTTCCCGATGGCTGATCAGAAGAAGTGTTTTACCGTGCAACTGGTCCGACAGACGCGCCAGAAGCAGCTTTTCCGTCTCGCTATCCAATGAAGAAGTCGGCTCATCCAACAGCAAGATACTTCCCGGACGTAGCAAGCCCCGTGCAATGGCAATACGCTGCGCCTGCCCTTCGCTAAGCCCCGAACCACGCTCTCCGCATAACGTATCCATCCCTTCCGGCAAATCAAATACAAAATCTGCCACAGCCAGATAAAGTGCCTCTTTCAGCTCCTCCTCCGTGGCATGAGGATTTCCCATCCGCAAATTATCCCGGATGGTACCGCTTACCAGCGTATTCCCCTGAGGCACGTAGGAAAGATTGCAACGTGTAAGCGGTGAAGCTACCACCTCCTGCTGCCCGTTATAAAATACAATATCTCCTCTATCAGGGCGCAACAAAGCCAGAATCAGCCTGATTAGCGTACTTTTCCCGACTCCTGTTTCTCCCACAATAGCCGTCAGACTACCCGGCTTGAAATCATACGTAAAATCAGACAGCACAGCCTTGCTCCCCTCCGGATAAGTATAGCTCACTCCGTGCATACGGATACCCAGGTTTCCCTCCAGACGAACTGACTCTCCCCGTTCCTCCAAAGGCAAGTCGGTCAGTTCTATCAAACGTTCCGCCGAAGTAAGTACCCGGATAGCAGCCGGAATCTGCCGGCTCAAGTCCACCATCGGACGCTGTATCTGCGATACCAGCTGCAAGAATGCCGCCATCATTCCGAATGTTACCGTCCCCTCACGCAAACCGAATACGCCCCATAAAAAGGCAACGGCATAGCCAGTCATGAAACCGACCTGCACCATCGAGCGGGAAAACACCGAAAAATCAGTACGCTGCTTTACCTTATCCTGCAGTACAGACTGCACTGCATCCAGCTTATGCACAGACTGGCTGGTATATTCCAAGGTACGAAGCAGGATACGATGCTGCAAATTCTCCTGCAAATGACTTTGAATCTCACTGTCCGTCGTACGTATCTCGCGCGACAGACGGCGCATTTTTCGTATATATCCTTTACTGAACAACAATGCGACAGGCATGATAAAAACCAGCACAATGGTCAGACGCATATCCAGATAAGAAAGGAAATACAAAGCTCCCAGCAACTGGAAACACGTGATAAATACCGCAGGCAGCATCCGGCACAATGCATCGGTTATGGTCTGCACATCCTCCTCCAGACGATTCAGCATATCTCCGGTATGCAGCTGCTCCCTTCCCGACCAGCAACTCTCCATCAAATGCACAAAAAGCTTGCGGTGCAATTCATTCCGTAACGCAATCTCCATGCGACTGGTCAGACAGCTACGGGCAGCAGACAATACCAGCTGCAGTACCAGACAGCCCACCATCCATCCGATATACATGGCAAGATTATCTCCCGACACACCTGTGGCAATATCTATCAAGTGCTTACAGACAAACACAAAAAACAAAGAAGCCCCCACCTGCAACATCCCGGTCAAAGCATACACCATTATCGGTATCCGGAAGCCACAGGAAATATTCCAAAGCCACTTTATACACTTTCCTATCCTCATACAGACAAAAATACTATCTTTTTTTCATTCTCCTGTCCCTTCGCATCCACCATCTGCACACAAATAACAGGTAACGGCGTACAGGAAGCAGCTTACGCCAAAGTGCCGCCATAAACAGTTGCGAAGAAGAAGTGATGTCTATCACACGGCCGTCGCGTATAATCTTCACCACTACCCCTGCCACATCTTCCCTGCGGCAGCATTCCGTGGCATAGAGGTTTCCGTCCCCCATCAACATGATATGTTCTCCCTTTATTCTATATACCCGATGCAACACATAGCAGTTGCCCGGCAAATAAGCCAGCACCACACTTCCCACGGAAAACCCTTCCGCCTTTTGCAGCACAACGCTGTCACGTTCTCCCACAATAAACGGACACATACTGTTTCCTTTGGCCCGCAGCGTCACCGAATTCCCGTCCTGAAGCATCCGGCTTACCTCCGTAAAAAACGCCTCGTTATTGAGCCATAACTTGTCAGAACCCATTTTAATACCTCCCATCAAGACAAAAAAATCCCCTTTCCGGGCATATCACACCGGAAAGGGGATCACTAAAAGACATTAGTTACCGCGTGTAATTACGGCACGGCTCAGACGAGGATCGTCATAGAACATATTGTCTACACCACCCTTATAGTCAACCTTGAGCTGTGATTCAGATACACCGTATTCATTTACCAAACAGTCATAAACTGCTTCCGCACGTTTCTTGCTCAGACGTTCATTAGTCTTCTTGCTACCTGTACCGGCATCTGCATAACCTGTAATGGTATATACTGCATTCGGATCAGAAGCCTTGATAGCCTCAGCCAACAGACCTAGGTTCGCACGAGCTTCCTTCGACAGGTCAGCTCTTCCGATGCGGAAGATTACCAGATTAGAAGCAGCTGTCTTCTTCACTTCCTGTTTCGGATTACGGTTGCTTTCGTCGATGGCATTCCGCAAGCGTGCGTTTTCATCGTTTGCACGGTTCAACTGGTCACGCAAAGCATTGATTTCGCCCACATTGGTACGAACCACAGTCTTGCTCTTGTCCCATCCGCGACGTTTGAACTTGTAAGTCAAACCGACAGAAGCACTCAGCAGACCGTCAAACTTAGCTCCACCAATTTCTCCGTCAATGGCATCGTCCACCATGGAAGCACGTAAATCGATGAAAGCATCGAACGCGTCACACAAACGGAAGGAGTTCAACCAACCTGCACTCATCGTTACATCACCAGCGGTAGGAGCTTCCCATGTGCGCATGTAGCCCACACCACCATAGAAACTGCTGTTCCAGATACGGTTTTCCTTGTAACCGCAGAACAGGTTAGACAGATTGAACAATACATCGGCACGCAAGTTGTAATATTTGAACTTCGAATAATTCATACCACTTCCCCAGCCAGGCACTTGTTCGCCAGTAGAGTGAGCTTCTCCCCAGCGGGTTGCACCTTTCAGAGAAAGGCCGTTGTACATCAAACGAACTCCGATTCCTGGAGTAAACCATTTACCTACAGCAATGTCGAGTGCCGGCGAGATACGTTTGCCAAAACCTATCTGCTTGTCGTGGTCACCAAACATCACCTGCGGTCCGGCCCCCACACTGAGGAACCAGTTATCCCAGAAGTGGTTGGTTTCCACTTTGTACTTGTCATCGCTGTATTCCACAGTTTCTGTAAAATCACCGTTTTGTGTGGTCTGCTCTGACTGAGCCAAAACAGGACCTGCAGCCATCAAAGCCAAGGCTGCAAAGATTGTTTTTTTCATCATAACTTTATGATTTAATTAAAATGTTTTTTATTTATTCCGCATTTGTCACGAAGTTACCATTTGTAATACTATAGTTCATCCATTCCAAACGTTCAGAATAAGCCTGCTTCATAGAGGCAATAGCCTCATCAAAAGTCATCTCCTCATCACCGTTGAATGCACTTCCTACCGAAACCTTCAATGGAGAGAGTGGCCACATAGCAAAATTGAACTGATCAGATACACGATTCTGTACAGCAAATTCATCAATTTTGTCAATTACAGCCAACAGACGAGGGTAAATCACAGTCCAGCGTTTCTGGACTATACCACGAAAAGTTACATCTTTGAACAATAATGGATACCACATATAAGGCATATCATTCTTGTAATCATAACCAACAATATTCCATCCAGCCAGCTTCGATTCACCATACAACCAGACTCCACTTTGTCTACACGAATAAGATCCGCCATATTTGTTATTCATAGCTTGTATATTGTTATAATTACTAAAGGTTTGCCAGTCAAAATCCCATACTGGACCTGCAGTCAGCTTTCCCTCTCCATCAATATACATATAAATACTCTTTGGATGCTTGTATTCATCATTGAACGTTAATTCCTGTACAAAGAAATAATCAATTACCGAATTAATATCCAAATCACTGTAGGCTGCATCGAAGTTTCCAGACTCCAAATTGGCTTCTACTGCTTCGATTCTGGCCTTCACCTGATTATAAATATCAGAACTATATTTACTAACCTCATCCTTGAACATACACGGCAAACCACGTCCGGTACGGAACTTGTCGACCTCATCGTAATTATCATCAAATTCAAGCAGATAACCACAATCGGCCATCGTCGGATTTGCATTACCATCGCCTATGATGTCTTCAATGCAGTCTTTGATATCTACACGGTCACCGTCAATCTTGATTTGCTCACACAGATAGTAGTTTCCTACATGGCGTCCGTCCATAATAACTTCCACACTATATCCGTGAGGATTCCATCCTAGTCCATCGACAAATGCATTTCCTGTCTGATGAGCTACTTCAAAAGCTACAGAGTTTCGCAACATGGTACGGTCCATCCAGTTGGCCAGAAGCACCCAACGCTTGTGTTTCGGCATACCTAAAACAGATGCCTTTCTAACCAGTTTCATAGCAAACGGTTTCTTGGGGAATTTCTGCGTAGAATTTCCGCGCAAACGTATTCCGCAAAGTGCCTCTTCCATATCCACAGAACCATCAGCATTATATACTGCCATTTTATCTGTTTCTACCCAATCGGCATCTTTAGAACGTACGTTGATACCAGCTTCAGCCCAGTTTTCAGTTCCGCCACCACTCTGTGTCAGCACGACTACCGGCAGACCGGAATTAGTCACTTTCACCGTATAGTCACGACTCTCAGTTCCGTTGGAAACGGTATAAGTCACCGGTTTGCTGAAATCCTGCTCGCTTTCGCCACTAAGCTGCGACGTACCTCCTACTGTAACTGTCATACCTTCAGCCACCTCAAAGGTAGGCTTCAGCTTGAAGTTATACAGATAGGGAATACAACCCGTTATTGTCCCATCATCAATAGTCAACACCTCTGCCGTATTGTCGACAGGTCTTGTAGCACTGCCATTGAACACCAGCTTTTTGTCCAAAATCTTACCTGCATTATTCTTTGCCTCGAAAGAGAACGATGTAAATACAGGACGGTTAGTTACCTCCATGTCGTTCTTATAGTTCTCCAGCGAAAGCGGGAACGTATAGCAGGTGTTCGCAGCAAAGTCCACCAATGCCGTGCGGGTAAATTCAGCCTTGAACTTCTGTGTAAGGATGGTAATCTTTATCTCATCATTCAGATGGATATCCGGCGCACAGGTAATATAGCCTGTATAGCTCTTTCCGCTGGCAAGGGCAGGAGTGTCACTCCAGTTCATTGTCAGTACATTGGTTCCGGTCACATCGTCGGTCCATGTTACGGCTTTCGATGTGGCATCGAATGTGAATTCGCCTCCCAGACGTCTGCCTTCAGGCAAAGTCAGAATGATGCTTTCAAGTGCATCGCCTTCGAGTGCCGTTCCTGTAGCGTTGATGTCGAACTTGAGCAGAGAGAACAGGTGTTCGAACTCGAACTCGTATCTGCCTTCATAGGTTTTGAAAGTGGGTGTACCCACCTTATAGTCACCTTCCAGCTTGCCTGTTGTCATGTCGAAAGTCTGTGTCAGTTTCAAATCACCTTTCAGAGCGGTCACATCAGCTGCGGCATTGCTTGCGCTGTACGGATAGTAGGCATATATGGGATATTCTCCCGCTGCCATCGTACCGTTGAATTCAGCCTCGGCCACATTGCCAGTGTTGGCAGATTCAAACATAGCGTTCTTTGTGCCTTTGTCACCATATACACCAATGATATCTTTCGGTGACCACAATATACCGGCCACATCGTCGGGTGAAGAATTGTCCACACAAGTGCGTGTTTGTACATCACCGTTCATACGACCGATAATCGTCACATTTCCCTTGCTTTCGTCCTGCACAAAAGAATCTTCCCTACAAGCTTCTAATCCTAACATGCAGCAGGACAAAACAGCGTAAAGTATGAAGTTGTTTTTCATTTATTGTTCTTGAGTTTTCTTTCTTATTTTTCAAAAAGGTACTTCACGGCAATACTAACCGTGAAGTACCTTTATATTCAGTGAGGATTATTCATCCCAACCTACTGCATTGCCGCCACTCTTGTAGCTGGCGTTGTATGTAGGAGTCCTTGAAGAATCCTTCTTACGCAACTGGAACTTTCTGTTGTTCATGATGATAGTCTGAATCAACATGTCGCTCTTATACTTAGCACCAGAAGTAGACTGTTTATCCGCAAAGTTCATGAAAATCAATCCTAATCCGGCATTCTCGGTTCTCTTCTGAAGTTGCTCAATACCCAAGTTATTCATATCTATAGCCAAAGCCTCAATACCTGTACCCCTATTTTTGATATCTCCATTGTCCGAATAATATCCTCCAAGGTCGTTCATAAACCAGGTTTTGTGAGCTTTATCAGTCTTATACAAATCAACACTCTTTGTAAACAGGTTCGTGATAAATGTCTCTTTCTCCGCACGGGTTGCATCCTGACCACTTCCTACATTAGTTACCTCCTGATAATACCAGAGTAAATTAGCCGGTGAATCTTTATACCATACCGGTTTACCCCAATCCATAGGCATACCACCATTCAAATCCTGATAATAAGTACCATCAGTATTTTTAGGGCCATAAGCATCTTTCCACCAAGTAAACATGATAGGAGCAGTAGTATCTCCATAATCACTAATCATATTTTGAGAGTTATAGTTGGCCTTCAAAATAATCTTGCCCTTTACATCATCAATGGTAGTATTAGCTGTTACTTCATCAGTATAAATACGGTTAGCTGCATCACCAGCAATGGTATTAACTTCGTCACGGAGTTTATTAATCCAATATCTCTCATTATCTGTCAAGGCAGGTGTATCTCCATATGAATAAGTTAACATCACAAAAGCAAACTCATTCTCTTTGCCAGCATCTTCACAAGCCTTAAGATGGGAAGCTATTTTAGCGATGGCATCACTTAATTTCATGACCTCTTTGTTTCTGGTTTCACACACTACATAAAAACCATCATAGCTTACCCAACTACGGAGCGTTGAAGTCTGGAAGATAAATGCACGAACACCGTCCTCGAACTGCTGATCAATTGTTGCTGTCTGATAAACTCGGCTTGCACCATTTTCGCTAGTCAATACAGAGAACTTACTACCCGGAATAGAGAGCTCAGACACATAAATATTCGGATCAAGATCACTCATCCAATAGTTAGTACCTCCAGGTACAACAGCCGGCAAAAGCACACGGTTTATCTTATGCGGTACAATTGAAGCTGTAGTCAAGGTACGTTTTTTCTCTTCTCCGTTCAAAGTACTAACCGAAATCTGAAGCGTACGAGGCTGAATTGCGTCATTTACGTTATCAGGGATAATATATGCTTTCACATTCAGGAAATCCTCGTCATCTCCCAATGTTATAAATTTCCCCGTTTTTTGATCAAAGCAGGGAATATTCACTACATTTCTAACCTGTCCCATATCACCAACAGGTTCACATGCAGGTGTAGTAGTTTCTCCTGCTCCACGAATATAACATTCAAAATCACCTGTCAATACAGTGTTGCTACCATCCACTGCCCTTACTGTAACATCTGTAACAATAACATCAGAGCCATCTTCAGGAGCTGGTATCGTAATATCAAGTACAGTAACTAAATTATGGAACTGAAGCCATATTGTACCGCTACCAGATTCAACAGTCTTTTTATCTACAGCATTGTATGCATACATATATGCATAATTCATATTTGGCAAGGCAAAAGTTGTAGTGCGACCATTCACGCTCTCGTCTTGAGATACAATAGGACCTGTACGCCATCCGGCAGGCTGCTGGTTCACCGGAATGCTGGCAGAAATCGTTCCCTGCTGGTCATCTGATTCTGCGCCATGTACAGCACTTGCCGGATAAAACGCATAAAAATGGTGCAAATCTTCACTGCCCCATTGCAGACCAGCTGCATTAGGATCCACCTTCATTACCTCACTGGCTTTTGACGGCGTATTCTCGTCCGGTGTTATCCTATAATTTACCAAGTGATTGGCTGGCTGTGATGTTTCCTTACAGAATATGGCAATCTCATCACCTTCAACCCAATTCACAGCTACTCCTTCATAATCTCGGTCACCATAAACTGTTCTTGATTCTACCTTGTCAAACAAGGAAGAACCAAACAAAATTTCGTCACCTATCTTTACCGGATTCTTTGCCATGCCGTTGTCCTGGCTATCGTCTGAACAACCGACCAAGCATGTCATAGCGACCATGCCGGCCAATAATATATATCTACTTTTCATAAATATTTCTTTTAAAAGTTAATCCCATCCATCATTTGTGTAATTACCTTCCCAAGGATTTGGATTATCTGCTGATCCAGGATTTGCAAATCCATGCTTTTCAATGGCTACCCCCTCTGCATTCTCCTTTCCATCTTCGAATACCGAGGCCTTCATAAACCCCTGCTCCAGCTCTACCTCCAGACAGGTGGTTTGCGGAGCTTCATACTCTTTTTGTTCTTGATTCTTCATAAAATCCTCACTTTCTTTTTAGATTTAAAAAATTAACTTTGGTCTCCCTAAATAAGACCCTTACTAAACTCTCATTTTGTTTTTTCATACGCATTTATTTTAAAAAAAACGTTTTCTTTTTCTTAGTTCCATAACCATAGCCGTAACCATACCCGTAACTATAACCATAGCCATGACGCTCCGGATTGGCCCCGTTCAGAACCAGTGCCATGTTCTTCAGTTTCTTTTCCTGATAAAGTTTCTCGATATCCGGCAACTGACGACGGTCGAGCTTGCCTGCACGTACCACAAAAATGGTCAGGTCGGCTATACGGTTTGCAATCGTAGCATCGGCAATCAAACCCACCGGCACATTGTCGGCAATGATGTAATCATAACGGGTACGCAGTTCATTCATCAGTTCATCCAAACGATTGTCCATTAACAGTTCAGCCGGATTAGGAGCCAAAATTCCTGCCGGAATCAGGTCAAACCCTTCCTGATGCTGTATGATATCATCCACCTTCACCATATTGTCCGACAGATAATTGGTAACACCTACATGATAGTGCCCGAAATGACGGCTTAATGTTCCCTTACGAATATCCAAATCGACCATGACTACCCGTTTTTTCATATAAGCCAGACTCATGGACAAGTTGCGTGCAATAAAGGTCTTTCCAGCTCCAATATTGAACGAAGTAAAGGTAATTACCTGCGCAGGCTTGTCTTTTTTGGAAAGGAAAGCCATGTTAGTACGTAAAATACGGAAGGCTTCCGACACGATGTCATCGCCCTGCTCTTTCACCGCCATTACCTGCTTCCGGTGGTCTTTCATGGCTTCTTTATCCAACGGAATTTCTCCTAAATAAGGCACGGAAGTAGCTCCTTCTATATCCTTCCGTCCGTGAACCCGTGTATCCATAAAGAGAATAGCCAGACAAACCGCTCCCGGCAAAGCGATTCCCACCAGCAATCCCAACAACAGGATACGGTTTCGGTTGGGAGAAATCGGTGCATTGCTTCCTTCCGCTCCGTCTATCACGCGGGCATTGTTGTCGGCCATGGCCTGTGAAAGGGCATTCTCCTCACGTTTGTTCAGCAGGAACAGATAAAGAGCTTCCTTGATTTTCTGCTGACGTTCGATAGACAGCATCTGCCGTTCTTTTGTCGGAATAGCCGTCACACGGTCCTGGGCACGCATTTCACGGTTCTGTGCGTCATTGCGTTTCACATTCAGACTGACAATCATGTTGTCCACAGCACGAATAATACTTTGCTTCATGGCACGAAGCGAATTGTTGAGCTCCTGCACCACAGGGTTGTTCACACTACTGTCATCAATCAAGTGGTCACGCTTCAGTTTAGCTGCATTGTAAAGACTAATCTGATTTTCAATGTTCATATCGCTGATTCCCGTATTAGAAGGTATCAGGTCGGTTTCCTTACTAGGGTCTGTCAGGTAGTCCTTAATAAAATTAGCCAGACGAAGCTGAGTTTCCAGTTCCATGGCATCGGCATTGTATTTCTGCGATTCAGTCATATACATACCTGCCGAGGAAGCAATGTCCACAATCTGATTCCGCTGCTTGAACGATTCCAGATTGGATTCCACATTTCCCAACTCACGTTCAATGATGATAAGACGCTCATTGATAAAGTTAGCGGTATTCACTGCCACCTGATTTTTTTCTTTGATAGCCTCTTCATTGTATACCGTAATCAATGTATTCAGCACATCTTCCGCACGGGCTGGTGAACTGTCTTTCAAAGCCAGAGTAAGGATGGAAGCTTCCTCGTCTTCCTGCTGAATGCCCAAAGCATTCTTATAATAATTCACCATCGATTCTACCGGAAGTTTCTGTACCCGTATAGGCGTATTCAGCCAGGAATCACGCAAGTAATTGGTTGCAGTCACCACCACATTCATCCCTTCGATGATTGCCACCGTATCATTCAACGCCACCTCATACGACGGTTTCGCTTCAATTCCCGAGAAATCAGAGAGGGTTACCGTCTTTGCATCTTTCAGGGTCATCGTAAAAGAGAAGCTTTGTTCGGGCAATGCATCCGGAAGGCTGACCAATACGGGCGATTCGTTGTACAACTCATTGCTGCGCAAACCGTCCTTTATCTGATAGCTCACATCGGCATGTACACGCTGCACCACCTCACGCATCAGCTTCTTGGAACGGAACTGCAATATTTCATTGGCCACATTCACCTTGTTAATAAAATTATCGAAGCGGTCCAGACCGGAAGTACTGGCTTTGTTCGACGGATCTTTGATAATGACCGTAGCCGAACGAAAGTACACCAGCGGAGCACGGGCATAATTATACCACGCAATCCCACCGCAAATCAAAATGGAAAGTAAGAACCACTTCCATTGAGAAGCCAAATACATGAATAAATCCACTATATTCAGCCCTTGGTCATTCTTGTTAGAAGAATTGTTCGTCTGCATATCGTTTTGTAACTATTAATTAGAATCATCCTTACTTGATTGCCCACAAGATTGAGCATACGGCCGTTACGACAGACAACAAAGTTGTAGCAACCTGCCATCCCCGGTCTTCCACATCCTTTTTCTTGTACTTAGGCTCTACATATACAATGTCATTCTGCTGAAGGTAGAAGCAGGGAGAATCAAATATGTCCTTGGTACGCAGGTCGTGCATAAAAATCTGACGTTCGCCCTCTATTTCACGAATTACAGCTACCCGGTCTACTTTGGCCTTGGAAGTCAAATCTCCCGCCTTGGCTATGGCTTCCAGCAATGTCACGCGATCCCCGTCCACGGTATAGGTTCCATTACTTCCCACAGCTCCCAGCACCGTATATTTAAAATTTAAGAACTCAATGGAAACCAGCGGGTCTTTCATATATTCTCCCTCTTCAATTTTCTGCTTGATTAAGTCGCGCACTTCGCTTACTTTCATTCCTTCAATGTGCAACTTGCCCAAAATAGGGAAATCAATGTCACCGTTTACATCCACACGATAGCCTTTCTCGTTCACCTTGCTCGAAGCATCTGCAGTCACGCTTCCATCCGTTCCTACACGGAATGTGCCATCGTAAATATTGAACGGAATGGCCAGCTCCGGATTTTTGCAGCTGACAGTAATGCTCAGACGGTCATCCCGATGCACCACTGCCTCATGCTTGGTTTCAATGGGATATTTCAGTCCCATTTCCATATCCTGCAAATACACGAAATTCTTGCGCGACGCACAGGAAGTCAACAGCAACACGGCAAGCAAGCTTGCCCATAAATAGACTGGTTTTTTCATACGTTTAGGTATAGTTAAGTTATTAGTAATTTATTTCTATTTGTCTGTTCGAAGTAACATGTTCCGGCATAACAGGGCTGCCTCTTCATCGGGTCTGCATTCCAATACTCCCACAGGAACTTGTTCTACCATCCGAATCAACGTGTCATAAAGGCAAGCACGTAATTCCGCATCCTGATGAATGACACAGCATCCCGGAAAAAGTGCAATAAAGGCTTCCACCTCTTGCTGGCGGACAAAACGGTTTGCCGGAGCCTGTTTCAAACGCACCATTCCACCCACCGGATAGGAAAGCGACTTATAACAAGGGGTCTTGCCACTCCACGGCGTGCCATAAGCATACACCTTTCCATCCACGATACGTAATGTCGGGTTATCATCGTTCAGCAGCTCCGTTCCTTGTATATATTTCATCCACAGCAAAGAATGCGTGCTTTTTCCTGTTCCGCTCTTTCCCATAAATAAAAAAGCCTTGTTCTCACAATACACCGCTGAAGCATGAATGGATACAGCATCCCGGTAAAGTACGGCCTGTGAATAAGCAATACGAAGCAAGGAAGACAATGCATGCCCAGCCCGTTTATCTTCTTCGTGCAAAAACACGCTGACAACAGAAAAACATCTATCGGCTTGCATGACATGCAATGTTCCTCCCTGTTCTGCAGAAAGTGTGACACAATACCCTTCTGCTTCTTTATACAAACTAACGTAGCCCATATCGCTGAGCGTATTCTCGATTAATTCACCCGAAGGCATCGCAGCCTTATTTTCCACCGAAGTACACACCGTACACTTCAGCAAAGCTTTTTCCTGCCCCTCCTTCTTACCATAGAAGGGGCGAAAAGAGGGTAATAAGGTATCAGCATCCCATCCTTCCGGAAGACTGACACTCACTTCAAATCCTGCGATAGAAAACTGATGTTCTATTCTCATTTCAATTGTCCTTTCAACAAACTGGAAAATACCCAAAAACCTTCTTTGGGCGCATAACGAAATGCAAAACGAATATTACGCTGAAAAGCACATGCCGTCTGCCATTTGCCAGCCAAAAGCGATTGTGACTTCCGCTGATGTCCGGGAACATACAAACCAAAATTCCCGCCCCTCCAGATAATATCAAGTAAAGGGGATGAATCTGAAGCTATCTCCTGATAAGGAAGATACGCCACTGGAAGTCCCAGATGCTCCACCAAAAATGCATGTAGCAACTGCTGCCATCTGTCCATTCCCAATTTTAATATAATCTTTTTCATTTCTTCAGATTCCACCTCATCATGCAACTTATAGCAACTGCGGGCCATATCACACAACTGACGCAATCCGATTCCCCATCCCAAAGCATGCTTTAAAATATGTAAGCTCTGAAGCAGGAGATTCAATACAGGAGAAGGAATCCTTACATCCTGTCCTCCTTCCAATCTCATATGATTATATCCATATTGCTGTTCCAGCTCTTTTGCATAACGTTGTAAAAAAGGATTATGCAAGTCCAGCAAGCATGTATGATGCTCCACTTCTACTCCCTTCCATGCGTAGGTCACACTCTGATCGGCTTGTACCTTTCCCCGCAAGCCACACTGACGGATAAGAGAAAAAGCTTTTTCAAACATCTGCCGGCTATCGAAATAAAAATCAATATCCCCACATTCGCGTAACAAAGGGTTCTCATATAACGAGGCAATTCCTTGCCCCTTCTGTAATACAGGCTGAACTCCGCTTTCGGTAAACCATTGCACCAATAATTCCAGCGCCTTGTTCATCTGCATATTTTTACGCTCAATAGCATCTGTTTCTGCCATCCAGCGAACCAGTAGTTTCTCTTCCGGTAAAAAATGTTCAGGCAAATGCTGTATTCCCTGAAAAACCATTCCGGTAACAGTCTGCTGCCTTGACAAAAGGTACAAGTTCTTCCACTCCCCTGCAGACATTGGAAAACAAGACAAATCTTCTATCCTGCTCTCCCATAACCCTGCTCTCAACAACACAAGTAATGCTTTCTGTACCTTCTTCATATCTTTTTCACAGTAAAACCTTTCCTAACCAATCAATCCAAAAGCCTGCCAGTCTGCCAACTGTTTCTCCAAATCACGGCGGGCCACCTCTGCATCGACTTTATATTCCTGACACAAACGTTTTGTCAGTTCATCCAAGGTGGTACACCCATCAGCTACACACTGCCATATCCATGCTGCCGTCTGATTCAAGCTATACACTTTACTCATATTTACATTACCAGCACAGGCATCCACAATCATGTAGCGATTGCCAATCTTACGCAGTTGAATTCCTTTACGTATCTCTATCTTATTCATATCAAATCTATTAGAATTTTTTACCCATAAAAATGGACATGGCCGTAAGCCATACGATTTTAATATCCATCCATAAAGAGCGGGTACGCATATATTCCAAATCCATTCTAAGACGTTCCAGCATTTTTTCCATCGTATCAGTGTAGCCGTTGTAAAGAGTCGCTTTAGAAAACAGCCCCGGACGCAAACGATACAACAACTCATAATCCGGATTGATAGCCTTAATCTTATCCACGAAATATTTCCGTTCCGGACGTGGGCCTACAAAACTCATTTCTCCTTTCAGCACATTCCATAGTTGCGGCAATTCATCCAGATGATGCACTCGTAGAAAACTTCCAATTCGGGTCAGCCTCCGGTCATTTTTCTGGCAAAGAGCCGGTTTTCCATCCGATTCCGAATCGACCGACATCGATCGAAACTTATACAAAATGAAAGGCTTTCCACCATACCCGATACGTTCCTGACTAAAAATCACTGGTCCCCCATCCTCATGCTTGATTAAGCAGGAAATAAGTAAAAACACCGGCGAAAAAATAATCAAGGCTATCAAACTTACAATTACATCAGCCACACGTTTCACTCTGCAAGCTGTAACCGACATCCCCGCACTCGGATAATAATAATGGTCCTTTGCCACATAAGCCATCATGGCTTTGGACATGACATCTTCTTTGTTTACATTTTTCATAACTCCAAGTATATGGTTAAACATTTATCAATCATACATTCCTTCGTAAACATGTCACGATAACGTTTAGTCGCACCTTCCGAAAAATTCCGATAGACCTCCCCATTTTCCGTTACCGCTTCAATTGCCCGGGCTAAATCTTGCGCATTCCCCGGTTCCGCATTCATCCCCGATACACCTTCTTCATTCACCCAGGACACTCCTGACTGAGGTATTCTGGTAGCTACCACAGGCTTTCCGCACGACATTGCTTCTATCTGCACAATACCAAACGCTTCTGTTTTCTGCACACTGCTCATGCAAAACACATCGCAGGCTCCGTAGTAGGCAGGCAGTTCCTCGTCGCTGACTCTCCCTAATAGTTTCACCTTTTCCTGCAAATTCAAGGAAACAATTTCCTTCTGCAGCTCTTCCTTCAAAGCCCCGGATCCCCCAATCAGCACCACAAAATCATCTTTCAAATATTGGGCAGCCTCCACTAAAAAACGGTACCCTTTATAGGCTACCAGACGACCAAGTGAAAACACGATTTTCTTGCCCGGATACTCACTTCTGAGGGCCTTCACCGCTTCCGGTACAGGTTGCATCGGTTCTACTCCGATAGGCAGACAGACCGTCTTATGCTGCACGTGTTGTAAAAAAGGCGATTCTGCCAAATAGACGGGAGAAGTTCCCACAATCACATCAGCACGCTTCAACAGCCATTGCTGCAAAGGATAATACAGCTTCAGCAACATCTTTTGCTTTTGAATGTCACTGTGCCAATGAAGCACTACTTTTCCTTTATATCCAGAAAGGAACAAGGCCAAACAAGCCATAGGGTCAGGATGATGTACATGAATTATATCATACTTTCCACAAATTTTACGCAAAGTGAAAATCATGGAAGGCGAAATCATCGTTGCACAAGCTTTAACCCAAGTATGGGTACAAATCAGCTGTGCATGCTCATTCAGCAAGATAATCCGGTCCTCCCCTTCCTCTGCTGCACACAGCATGTGACATCCGATTCCCCTTTCGGACAGTCCTTTCATTAAATCAAATGCAACTTTCTCAACTCCTCCACGTATGGGATAGAATTTTCCTAGTTGCAATACTTTCAGATTTTCCACATTCATAGACTTCAATTTATTCCCAGAAAATGCTATTGCCTACACATTTGTCGGCCGGCATTCACTTTCACCATTTCAGGGTATCCGAGTATGTTTTCGAGTTAATTTAGAATAATAGATATGCACCTTCAATCAGCACATCCCAATATTTAGCAGCCTCACTCTAGAAGCCATCAGAAAGATTCATAGCAAATCATTTACACGATTAACCACGTTTCGTCAGTTCGTCGTACAAACGGATATAGTCAGAATAACGATCTTCTTTTTTAAAATGCATCAATGCATATTCCCGACACCGGCTTTGATAATAAGACTTACCCCGCTGCCGTATCATTCGTGCTGCTTCCAGCAACTCCTTATAATTACCCTGCGCCACAATGAAACCAGTCTCATCCGTCACAGCTTCTACACTTCCTCCTGTCCGGTAAGTTACCACCGGAGTACCGCAAGCTATCGCCTCCATATTGACCGTAGGATAATTATCCTGCCAGGTAGGATTAATAAACGCGTCGGCTATAGAATACAGTCCGGCCAACTGCTGTATATTCTCTGTCCGGGCTATACCAATGATATTTTCAGGCAGTCTCTTTCTTTCCTCCGGTTTAATACCTACCAGCACAATCAGTTCTTCCTTCTTCAGAAGAGCAGCCATCTGAATGAAATCATCCAGTCCTTTTTCCCGGCTCCAGATACTGGCTACCCCCAGCAACACATGCTTATCGCCCAGCCCATATTTCTCCCTTACTTCCTGTGCATCATACACACGAAAAACCTCCGTATTGATACCATTATGAATCACCTGGAAATTATATCCGCAGAAAAAAGACTTCTGCATCTCCGACTTTATCCAGTTGGATACCGGTACAATCACCAGTTTGTCTTGAGGCATGGAAGTAAAAGCCTCCTTCTTATCAAGATAGTTCTGCCGGCTACGGTCTATCCACAAGCTTGCCGGGAACTCCTTACGCTGAGGACACTCTCCGCACCCACTTTGCCAACGGTTACAGTTCACATAAGAATAATAATAACAATGTCCCGTATAAAGCCAGCAGTCGTGTACAGTCCACACTACCGGAATATTGCATTTTGACAAATACTCAAACAAAATGCGATAGTTCAGGAAATAGCCATGAATGTTGTGTATATGAATCACATCCGGCTGAATCCGTTCAATCTGGCGGATAAACTGCCGGGTAGCCTGTGAAGACGCCAGCCCATGGCGGTCAAACAAGCGCGTTTCCAACCCATGCCACACCACACTCCATTTTCCACCCACCGGCACCAGCTTTGAACTACAAGGCTTTATGCCATCACGTCCACGGCTGTAAGCAATGTAACTCTGCCAGCCGTTCTGCATAGCCAGTTCCCCAATTTCCTGCATGATGCGCCCCGTAGAAGTAGAGACACGCAGCACCGGATTTATCTGAAGCAATGTTTTCATTTTGCAGTTATTGAAGTAAACAAGCGAATCCATTGTGACATGACCGCCTGTTCTGAATAAGTGTCCACCACTTTTCGGGCATTCAGCGACAACATTTTCCGATAAGCTTCATCCTCCATCACTTTCATCATCGCATCAGCCAACGCCTGAATATCTCCATTCGGAACCAACAAACCATTTATACCGGGCTGAATGATATCTTTCGGGCCACATTTATAGTCAAACGACACTACGGGAAGTCCGCAGGCCATCGCCTCAATCATCACCATCGGAAAACCTTCATAATTGGAACTCATCACCAGCATGTCACTCTTTACGTACTCTTCTCCTATCTGTTTGGTAGGCTGATGAATCTGGAGCGAATCTTGCAGCCCCGCCTTGTCAATCATTTGCTGCAGCATCTCCTGCCATTCTCCCTGCCCAAAAATATCCAATTTCCAGTCGGTAAACTTCCCGGTATACTGAACCAACTCCCAAGCCTGAATCAGGCGATCAAACCCTTTCTGATAGTCCAGACGTCCCACCGCAATCACCCGCTTGTTCATCACATCCGAATAAGCATCACTCACATGCATGGCTGCATTGGGAATCACCTCGATGTTGGGTAAATGTCCCCAATACCCCCTGTCTTCATTGGTCAGCACCACAAACTTGTCAAAACGACGTACGATCTGTTCATCCTGCCGTGTACGCAGTTTATCAATCCAACCTAACAATCCTCTCCGTCCATACTGCAAGCGGAAAAACTTGCAATAATGCAGCTCCAGCACTTTCTTGCTTCCATCCTTTATATCCGGGATAAATGAAGATTCAGAAGGGTAAAGCGACACCACAATGTCCGGTTTCTCTTTCAGGAGCAATGCCGTCAGTTTCCGTTTATGTTCCTTTCTTTTACGGAGATAGCCGGTTATCTTTTTCCATGCTCCTTTTCCATTATCCTCCGAGTAATTGATTCCCAAATCCGTCATACGTACTTTCTCCGGAAACGGATAAAAAGGAGGACGTTGGTTCTGGTCAGTAGTAACCACAGCAACCTCCCATCCAGGAAGTTGTGAAAGGTAAGTAACCTTGTTCAGGAGCACTCGTTCCATCCCTCCGGGATTATATGTGGAGTGGGTGCAGTAAATGAGTTTCATGATGCAAATTTACCAGATAAAGATTTCTGTTCCTCAATTTGATTATCTTCCTCACTAATGCAAAGGAACAATGCAAATACCAGGAATATATCTGAAGAAACCTTAAACCATACCGCAAAATTCAATAATAAAATCACCAAAAAAAGACTTCGGTACGAAGTAAAACGATTCATACATACTTTGGCCACCTTACACATAAAAAAACAAAAAGCCATCAATCCCATCAAGCCAAAATAAAAAATGAATCGCAAGTATCCCACATCGGTGCCTTTATAATAACCAACTTTCCATCTTTCACCTATATAATATGGATCAACATCATCTGGGCCATTAAAATAGCCATCACCTATTATCCAGGTCTTTAAATTATCTGGAAATACATACATATATGTCAATATTTCAATAGAATGCACCTCCCATCTTCCTTTTTCTACCAAACTAAAGAATCCTTCAAATCCAAAACGAAGATTTTTATGGAAAGCTAAATTAGTATGATATCCGTAAATCATCAAAACGACTATTACCAACAGAATTCCAATGAACCAGCCCAATATGCGTAATGTATTAACATTCAACTGAAAGGTATAAATTCGGGACATATAGAGCAAATAAACCAAAGCAAAAATTATCCCTACCGTAGTAGTACGTGAAATCATATTTCCAATTACAGCTATTACAAAGAAAGCTATAAAATAAAATCCAATATATAATCCTTCAATCTCGATCGGTCTACTCCCGATTCCGAAAAATTATT
>ERZ780076.446-NODE-446-length-19625-cov-6.703475_pt1 | contig 19625 bp, 18 predicted proteins | sample MGYA00511022_ERZ780076 | MGnify/ENA primary metagenome ERZ780076 (study PRJEB29588, sample SAMEA2148733) | human gut metagenome | biome: human gut; feature: human-associated habitat; material: faeces | place: Denmark | collected 2008/2010 ... | reverse complement strand
CAGTCGCTATTGTTGTATATAAAGGTTTAAAACTTGTAGTTTATCGAATGCTTACGATTCTCTTTACACCCCCGCATCACTCAACACCACATACACCTGATAATGCGTGGTTGCCTGTACCGGAGTCAGTGACAAATACCCTTGAAGGATACGCCCATCTTGAGCAATCTTTAACGGATAGGCAGATAAACACCTGTGATGATTTTCCAAAGCCTCCCCCTCAGCCGCATAATGTTCCACCACATATTGCCCCGAAGAAGAAGGAGAGACATAACGATCAAAGAACAGGCGAGACACCACTCCCATATTCATGCGAAGATTGATTTCCACACACGGATGCACCACATACTCTCCTGCAACGCGACAAATCATCATATCTACTCCCAAATACCCTTCATAATCATCCTTCAACAGCTGTTGAAGTGCGGAAAGCAGACAGCTTCTTACTTCATGTAAAATCTCCCGAGATACATACGCTGCCAACCGATTCTCAATTTCTGTATTTGATAACAGAAGATTAAGCTTGTAATTTCCATGGGCATCTGTTTCAAACAAAGAATAACCGGCAAAACGGACTCCATTCTGCTTCTCCACATAAAACTCCATCGCAAAATCAACCGCTTTATCATAAATGGGTTCCGCCATCACAGCTTCCTGTACCCTCAGAATACGTGCGGCCCACCCAGCCAGTTGCGTATTCCAACTGGCAGAAGATACTTTCAGCAGTCCTCTCCCACTTCCCGACCATGGAGCTTTCAATACCAATTCTCCTCTTTCCTGCAGAAACGCTTCCAGTTCAGACAGAGATACACAGGCTTTCATCTCCCCGCAAGTCCCGTCTATCTTCAGTAATTCAGGCAATACCTCCAGACAACGCTGACGAGACGAGAGAAAACGGAAACGCCTGACAGCTTCCTCCGAAGGCAAAAAGCATTCTTCTACTCCTTCCTGTCTGAGCCGATGCACCAAGGCAGGTGTCCATCCCCAAGGAATATAACGAACTGAAGGCCATTCTGCCGTCCAAGCAGCACGTGGCAATAACTCATCGAGCCTTCTTTCCACCTCCATGCTTCCTCCACACACCTCTCTCAACTGCTTCTGCAAAAGAGATACAAGAGCCATATTCTCCACCTTCACACAATTTCCTTCTTCAGCAAACCACCATGGAAGAACAGATAAATCCGCAATCATACGCATAATCTCTGCAGGAGACTTATAATAAGGAGTGAAATTGGCCATCGCCATATCATAATCCGGATTAAACAAATATACGTTCGGAAACATGCTTTTTTCAATTAAACCCCTACAAAAATACGAAAAAACAGCTCCGTATTTCCAACTTCCTCCTCTTCATCGTCGAAAGAAGAATATTTTTTCTCTGAGAGTTTTCTCCCGGAAAAACAAATTCGCAAAAAATCAATGAAAAATATTTCAAACTTAAACCTAAAACAGGGTAAAAACAAGTAATTTTGCACCACGGAAAATATAAAAGAAGAAAGCACACCTTTTTATGCTTAAGAACAGCTAAAAGAAAGTATATTTGCATATCGATAAAACAAAAAGAAAGACAATACAACTAAATACAATACAAAAAGACACTACAACTAAAAGTAAAGAGTTTTAAACATTAACTAAAAACACGAAAGCAATGAAAAGAATGCAACTTACCGGAATCGCACTGCTTTTAATGACAGGCATTCCAGTCATTTCAATGGCACAAGACAAAGTAGAAGCTGATATTGGAGCTGACCTTGTAAGCGGATACATCTGGCGTGGACAGGATTTAGGAAATGTGAGCATCCAACCTTCTGCTTCCGTATCCTACAAAGGTTTCTCCCTTTCAGGCTGGGGTTCTGTGGGACTGGATAAAGAAGACACCAAGGAATTCGACCTTACTTTAGGATACAGTACAGGAGGATTCAGCGTATCTGTCACTGATTATTGGTTTGATGGCGGTCCTGAGTATTTTCACTATGGTGCCCACAACACTTCACATGTGTTCGAAGCACAAGTAGGTTACGATTTCGGTCCCTTAGCCGTGAACTGGTATACAAACTTTGCAGGAGCTGATGGCATAAAAGCAAACGGTGACCGTGCTTATTCTTCCTACTTCAGCATCGCAGCCCCCTTCAAGTTAGGTGGTCTGGACTGGTCGGCAGAAATAGGTGCTACCCCATGGGAAACCAGTTTCTACAACAATGGGGCAAGCGGATTTGAAGTTTCAAATATATGCCTCGGAGCCAGCAAGGAAATCAAAATCACAGATTCCTACTCGCTTCCCGTATTTGCACAGGCCATTTGGAATCCAGCTACAGAAGGAGCCTACTTTGTGTTTGGCATAAGTTTCTAATCCCCAAAGATATACTACAATACAAATACAATACAACATCAATAGGATTAGTGATTTCAAGAGGCAAAAAAGATTATACAGGATAACAAACAATACAAAATACAAATACAATTTATTATGAAAAAGATTGAGGCAATCATCCGTAGAACCAAATTCGAAGAAGTAAAGGAGGCATTATTGGCCGCCGACATCGAATGGTTCTCCTACTATGAAGTAAGAGGTGTCGGAAAAACCCGCGAAGGTCGTATTTATCGTGGGGTAGTATATGATACCAGTTCCATAGAACGCATCCTGATTTCCATTGTAGTACGTGACAAAAATGTGGAGAAGACCGTACAGGCTGTCATGAAATCGGCCCGTACCGGAGAAATCGGCGACGGACGTATCTTTATCATCCCCGTGGAAGACTCCATCCGCATCCGCACCGGAGAACGGGGCGACATCGCCCTCTACAATGCCGAACAGGAGAAATAAAAGTTTTACAAGCTACTATACAATACATTTACAACTAAAACGAATTGATATATGGATACAACTATGATACTGGATTCAGGGAATACGGCCTGGATAATCGTGGCCACCCTGCTCGTTCTATTGATGACTATTCCGGGCATTGCCTTGTTCTATGGCGGACTGGTCAGACAGAAAAATGTCTTGAGCATCATCATGCAGAGTCTGCTCATCGTAGGAGCAGTCAGCATACTCTGGGTAGCGTTCGGCTACAGTTTCGTATTTGGCAGCAGCCTGATGGAGACTGACAGCGTCTGGAGACATTTCATCGGTGGTTTCGACAAGCTCTTCCTGCAAGGAATCACTACTTCCAGCCTGACTACAGGCCGGATTCCGGAACTGATGTTCGTACTCTTCCAGTGTATGTTTGCCGTCATTACTCCCGCCTTGATTCTGGGAGCTTTTGCGGAACGGGTCAAGTTTGCCGGTTTCCTGATGTTTACAGTGCTTTGGAGCATCCTGGTGTACATACCGATGGCCCACTGGGTATGGGGAGGAGGTTTTCTCCAGCAGATGGGTGCCATCGACTTTGCCGGTGGAACCGTGGTACACATCAATGCCGGCATCGCAGCCCTGGTCATGGCCATACTGATAGGGAAACGGCGCGATTATAAGATTGGACATCCCATGGCTCCGCACAACATCACCTTCGTCTTTATGGGAACCGCCTTTCTGTGGCTGGGATGGTTCGGCTTCAATGCCGGAAGTGGCCTTTGTGCCGGCCGACGTTATCCCCGCCAATGCCTTTCTGGTGACACACCTGGCTACCTGTGTGGCTGCGCTTACCTGGATGGCTATCGACTGGATTTACAACAAGAAGCCGACTACCGTAGGTGCCTGTACGGGTGCAGTATCAGGACTGGTAGCCATCACACCCGCTGCCGGAAGCACCGGTATTCTGGGAGCCTTCTTCATCGGACTGATAACCCCGATAGTCTGTTTCTACATGGTAGCCGTCATCAAGCCAAAGCTGAAATACGATGACACTCTCGATGCTTTCGGTGTGCACGGAGTGGGCGGTATCATCGGTTCTATCCTGACCGGTGTCTTCGCCACCCGTTTCATTACAGGCGAAGAAGGGGCGGAAGGAGCCCTTTACGGTGACTGGCACCAGCTGTGGATACAAGTGGCAGCTACCTTGATTTCCATCGTATTCAGCGCAGTCATGACTTATCTGCTGTTCAAGGTCACAGACAGGATGATAGGCATCCGGGTAGACAAACGGGTAGAGGAAGAAGGGCTGGATATTTATGAGCATGGGGAATCAGCCTACAACCGATAATGATTCTTTGCTGCCGGAAAAGCAACTGTCAGGCTTTTCCGGCAACACAAAAAGACAAATAACAGAATAACTGAATAACAACTAACGAAAAAATTGAAGTATGATGACAAGTTTAAGATTCAATGTCGTTGAAAAAGCGTTTCAGGCCAAGCCGCAACCCGTGGCTGTACCTGACGGCCGTCCGAGTGAATATTTCGGGAAATACGTGTTCAACCGTGAAAAAATGTTCAAGTATCTGCCCAGCACCGTTTATGCCCGACTGGTGGATGCCATGGACAACGGGGCACCAATGGACAGGGACATTGCCGATGAAGTGGCCGCCGGAATGAAACGATGGGCCAGCGAACTGGGTGCTACCCATTATACTCACTGGTTCCAGCCACTGACAGAAGGAACAGCCGAGAAACACGATGCATTCGTAGAACACGATGGAAAAGGTGGTATGATGGAAGAATTCTCCGGAAAGCTCCTTGTACAGCAGGAACCGGATGCTTCATCTTTCCCGAACGGCGGAATCCGTAACACCTTCGAGGCTCGCGGATACAGCGCATGGGATCCTTCATCACCTGTGTTCGTAGTAGACGACACCTTGTGTATTCCGACCATCTTTATCGCTTATACCGGTGAATCACTCGACTACAAGGCTCCGCTTCTGAAAGCCCTCCGTGCAGTCAACAAAGCGGCAGTAGACGTTTGCCACTATTTCGACCCAAATGTAAAAAAAGTGATGGCTTACTTAGGATGGGAACAGGAATACTTCCTGGTAGACGAAGGTTTGTATGCCGCACGTCCGGACCTGTTGCTGACAGGACGTACCCTGATGGGACACGAAGCCTCCAAGAACCAGCAGTTGGAAGACCATTACTTCGGTGCTATTCCTACCCGTGTAGCAGCTTTCATGAAAGACCTTGAAATTCAGGCACTCGAATTAGGTATTCCGGTGAAGACACGCCATAACGAGGTAGCCCCCAACCAGTTTGAATTGGCTCCGATTTTCGAGGAGTGTAACCTGGCCGTAGACCATAACATGCTCATCATGTCATTGATGCGGAAAGTAGCCCGTACACACGGATTCCGTGTACTGCTGCACGAAAAACCGTTCAAGGGTGTCAATGGCTCCGGTAAACATAACAACTGGTCACTCGGTACAGATACCGGTACCCTGCTGATGGCTCCGGGCAAGACTCCGGAAGAAAACTTACGTTTCATCACATTCATCGTCAACACCCTGATGGCTGTGTACCGCCACAACGGATTGCTGAAAGCTTCCATCATGAGCGCTACCAACGCACACCGTCTGGGAGCCAACGAAGCACCTCCCGCCATCATCTCTTCCTTCCTGGGCAGCCAGCTGAGCAAAGTGCTTGACCACATGGAAGACAGTTCAACCGACGAACTGATTGCCTTAGGAGGCAAACACGGTATGAAGCTCGACATTCCGCAGATTCCGGAACTGCTGATTGACAATACCGACCGTAACCGTACTTCACCGTTCGCTTTCACCGGCAACCGTTTTGAATTCCGTGCCGTAGGTTCTGAAGCCAACTGTGCCAGTGCCATGATTGCCCTGAACACAGCCGTAGCCGAACAACTCACCGAATTCAAGAAAGAAGTAGACGAACTAATAGAGAAAGGTGAACCGAAAATTTCAGCTATCATTCAGGTGATCCGTAAATACATCAAGATTAGCAAACCCATCCGCTTCGACGGCAACGGATACAGCGACGAATGGAAAGAAGAAGCTGCACGCCGTGGTCTGGACTGCGAAACCAGCTGTCCGGTCATCTTCGACCAGTATCTGACAGAAGACAGCGTACGCATGTTCGAATCTGCAGGCGTCATGACCCGCAAGGAACTCGAAGCACGCAACGAAGTGAAATGGGAAACCTATACCAAGAAAATCCAGATTGAAGCTCGCGTTTTGGGCGACCTGGTAATGAACCACGTAGTTCCGGTAGCCATTGAATACCAGAGTAAACTGATTGACAATGTCTACAAGATGAAGCAAATCTTCCCTACAGAAGAGGCCGAAAAGCTGTCTGCTGAAAACATGGCTATCATCCGTAAGATTGCAGAACACACTTCTTACATCAAGGAACACGTAGATACCATGGTAGAAGCCCGAAAAGTAGCCAACAAGATTGTAGACGAACGTGCAAAAGCTATCGAATATCACGACAAGATTACTCCGATGCTGGAACAGATTCGCTACCACATCGACAAGCTGGAACTGATTGTGGATGATCAGATGTGGACATTACCCAAATACAGAGAACTGCTGTTCATCAGATAATCCATCCCCTAAAGGATTATCTCTTATTTCTTATTGGTTGTTTGAGAAAGAGGCCGCGACCATGAAGGTCGTGGCCTCTGCGTTTTCTTACTCTATCTATAATCTCCCATTATCATTCCATTCCCCATAAAGAAACCCTTTTCGCGTATTCTCTATAAACTTATTCAAGCGGCTTTCAAAAAGTTTTGGCTGACTTCTCTTGATTTGAATAGTATCAATTCTTACCCGTTTATCTAAATCCGGTAACTGACAGAAATTGTTCCATACTACAGAATCGGATTGTAATCTTTGCAATATATCCTTATCTATGGTAAAACCATTAGGCGACATGTCCGGCAGAACAGCTCTTCCAGCATCGGCCATCAGCCCTAACCGTTCCATTCTGCGACATCTTTCCTTGTTGAGCTCCGACCAATTACTTCGTGGCTTTCGTGGGCAAAGCTTCTGGGCAGTTACGCCATCCGCCATTTTCTTTGTAGTGCTGTCTATCCAGCCGAAGCACAGCGCTTCTTCTACAGCATCAATGTACCAGAACGTATCATCATCCACAGGCCTTCCACGCTTCACCACTACCCAGCATTCTGTTTCCTTTTTATGGTTTTGCATGAGCCATTCACGTAATTCAGCTCTTGATTTTGCATCCAATAAATTATGTATTTCCATCGCTTGTTGTTCCAATTTGCACCTTACAAATTCATTATCTTTCAAGATTAATTATTATTTTCAAAATTCAAAAATAACGAAATATCTTTGTACATTATCTAACCGAATACCGAAAAGCAATGACAGAGGGATTCAAATTTTACAAGCCATGCCAATTATTACAAGATTACGTCAGATATTATTGGATATTTGAAAGTAATCAGCCGATAAAGACTTACACCTTCCCAATCGGTTGCCCTCAACTCATATTTCATAAGAAATCAGCTTTATATATTCCGGAATTAAACACGAAGCAGGATCGACTGACTATTAGTGGACAGGTGAATTTCTCATCCCATATCAGTGCAGAAGATAGTGTCGAAATGATTGTAGTTGTATTTCATCCTTACGCCATGAGTGCTTTTCTTAATATTCCCATTTCTGTATTCTACAATCAGGAAGTCTCCGGTTATGGACTGGAGAACAAGAAATTAAATTGTCTTGCAACGAGGGTTTTTGATTGTGACGATAATGACCTCTGTATAAGTCTTATCGAACAATGGCTATTCTCACAACTAAGAACCAATTCTACCACAAAACGTGAAGTGGATATAAACCGGATTGCGGCAGTCGTTCATCAAATGTATTCTACTCCCAATACTCCAATCTCAGAACTGGCATCTATTGCCTGCCTGAGCAAGAAACAATTTGAACGTATATTCCTTGCCACAGTCGGGATGAATCCGAAAGAATATGCACGAATCGTACGTTTTCAGAAGTCCCTTAAGCTTATGCAGGATCAGACTGAAAATATCAGTCAAACCCAGATAGCCTATCAATGCGGTTATTCAGACCAATCGCATTTCATAAGAGAATTCAGGGAATTAAGCAGATATACCCCCTTATCACTGATAAAAATATGCGAGCCATATTCCGATTTGTTTACTACTCCAATATAATGTCTCTTTTATTCTATCCGTAATCAAAGGCCTGTTTTATTTTTGTGCTCTAATTTAAAATACACACAAAAATGAAAGAAATAAACCCCGCCTTAACGACACGTGCATACGCATACAAAATGTGGATGCAAGCCCCTATGCCAATGGTCACATTTTTCAAGACACTTGATATAACCAATCTTGCAAGAATCAGTAAAAAGAAAGGCCTAAAACTGAACATGCTGATGTGCTGGTGCATCGGTAAAGCAGCTTCCGGCATCAAGGAATTCTATATGCTTCCAGTTGGCAAAAAGCTGATTCAATATGATACAATCGCTGTTAATACAATTGTAGCAAACAAGAATGGAGAGGTAAGTTCCTGCGACATACCTTTTTCTGAAGACCTGAATCAGTTTAATCACAACTATCTCCAGCTAACCAAACAAGTGGCCGAAACCTGTCAGAACCACGATTTAACGGAAAGCATGGTTATTGGTACTTCTGCACTCGTAAACTATGAGATAGACGGTGCTGTTGGCATGTACAGCGGTATTTTCAATAATCCATTCCTGATATGGGGAAAATTCAAAAAACGTTTTTTCAGAAAACATCTGACCGTGTCATTTCAGTTTCATCATACACAAATGGACGGAGCTCATGCTGCTCACTTCTTAAAAAAACTTCAACATGAAATAAGCTCAACACACTTATAACCACAAAAGTAGTCTGATAAATCAAAGAATCTGCTTGCACATGACGAAATTTGTCAGTTCCAGCTGATTGGCTCTGCACTTTTGTGACTTAACTACTTTGTAGCCCTTTTGTTCAAAGAACGGTTTTGCAGTCAGACTAACCTCCGAAGTAATTTCAGTAACTCCATACGCTTTGGCCATCTTTTCTACTTCCGAAAGCAACAGGATAGCTACTCCCCTGCCCTGCATGTCCTTATGTACAAACATGGAATGTAAATACCCGCCTTTATTCATAGAAGAGAAACCAGCCATATTACCTTGTTCATCAAAAGCCCCAATAAAATGATGTTGAGACAAAAGTTCTTTCCAGTGCGACAAGTCATCACCACAAGAAGCCCAGTCTGCTACCTCTTCTTTTGTGTAGTCTTTCAAATTCACATTAAGCACAGTAGAGCGAAACAAATGCTGCATTTCCAGAATGTCTTTTTCTTCAAGCGGACGTAAAGCATAAACAAGCTTTGTTTCTTTACAACTGTCCTTAAGAAAATCTTCTTTTGTCAACAAAGTAAAATGTTCTGTCCGCACATCACCCAATGGAGAAGGTTTGCCCTCTTCCGTATGATGAAACTTGAAACCACATTTATCCATTACTCGGCGAGATTTGGTATTCCCGTCATAATAACCACACCACACTCGTTTTACTCCCAGTTCCTCAAAACAACGCCTCAACAGGCGATTGACGGCCTCCGGAATCAGCCCCTTTCCCCAATAAGGGACTCCAATCCAATAACCTATCTCTGCATCTCCTTCCTGCATGTCAGCGCTGTGTACGCTGTCTCCAAACATAATGCCCACACTGCCAACAGGTTCATTGGTTTCTTTCAACACTACCGCATAAGTTTCCGGTGCTGAAAGAATATCACGTATTACCTCTCGGCTGTTTTCTACAGACGTGTGCGGTGGCCAACCGGCAATCGGCCCTACAGCCGGGTTTTTAGCATATTTATAGAGCGAAAGGGCATCTTCCTCACGCCACGGTCTGAGTATCAGTCTTTCTGTTTCCATAATTATGTGCGGTATATTTTATTTTTTATACATTGCAAGATTAGCTATCATCTTTTTCAAATTAGCTTCATTTTCCTCATCCGAAATGGAAGGGTCTTTCATAAAACGACCACAAGGTAAATCCGGACATCCTCCACAATTTTCCCGCTTTTGTTCCTTACAGCATTTCCAGATGGGACATACCGCATCGCCTGTATACTGAAGCCAGAACACCTTACCTTTTATCTTTCTGCATCCATTGCATTCCTTTGGGAATAACGCACAGTCCACACACCTTGCTCCACACGGAGAGGGATAAAAATAATCATCTTTCCAATACCACCATTTACATTTCTCTCTATCCAGATTTTCCGTATGAACGAAATACTCTAAAGCCCGGTACAGATAAAGCTGGCATCGGTCTATCGTACACCCACGCAAACGGCATTCCTCCTCATACAAATCCTCTGCTTTCTTTCCTTTCAGTGATGCGATAGAGGTATACCCCATGGCTATCAGGTCTTGTTCAGTCTGTGAACCTACGTTAGGGATTTTTCGTAAAGATGATTTTTCCTGATTGTTAGTCATATCTTATTTTTTAAAGTTCTTATATACAAACATCGGTGAACACAAAGTACTCAATAGCACCAATATCCACAGATTTCCGGTCATAGGATTATATGCTTGACATAATTCTTTCCAAGAAGAACCGGATGACAATCCCAGTCCAAATTCAAAACAAACCGTAAGACACATCCATAATCCTCCTACAAGAATACAATCTTTTTTCGTCAAGTCTTTAATAGGTGGTAAAAGCAAAAATGTTACCACATAAATTAATCCTGCAAGTAATACACCGCTTAATGCCAAAGCTGTGCTTTCAGACAAGAAACGATGCCATACATATTCACGAAGTCCTCCATTTAAAATAGCCAGTGGGATAAAACAGCACCATACTCCTATTACTTTACTCCATTTCATCATTTTTCTTTCTCAGCGATTCGACTACTTTCATTGCATTTCTCCTGGCTGCTACGATACTTGGCGTCATTTCGTATTCCAGCATATCAAGACAGGCCGCCAGTTCATTTGCCAGCTCCGGAACAAACCGGCACATCTTTGCAGCCAGTTTTATCATCATTGAGCGGCTGCTGTCCGATTCCTTTTTGTCGACAGCATGGGCAAGACAAAAATCAAACAAGCCTGTCCTGAAGTTCTGCTTCGTAGACAACTCTATCAAAATAGATAGAACAAGTCCCCGACGTATATGCAAACAAGGCTTCATTGCCCAGTCTGCAATCTTATCATAAAAGGGAGAGACATAAAGTCTTTTGTCTTCTGCCGATAAATAATACAGTATCCATGCCGCATTGTATGCCGACTGTGCATCTTCCGCATAAAGCATAAGGTCACACACCTTACCGATGCCATCCTCATCATGATGCAACTCGCGAGACAAAGCCATTACCTGCCATTTGGACAGCCTATCCTGCAAATGTTCCATTTCGTTTTACTATGTTTCTATATGCCATAATAGCAAATCTAAACAATAAGAAACAGAATAACAAACAAGCCACTATTTCTTTCACATTTACCCCTCAAAAAAACACAAGTGCATTTCAACTCAAACGCCTAAGCGTTTTAAGTAAAACGTACTTGCGTTTGAATCCAAACGCACTTGTGTTTTCAATCAAACGTAAGTACGTTTTTCCCCTGTGCTTAAAAAGCCCCAAATTTTCTTTATTTATTCAGAAAATATACATTATAAAGGCAGTTTTTTAGTATCTTCGTCCCAAACTAACTAACCTGACTAACCTATGTCTGTACTCCGCTATTTCATCATTATAGGGATACTCGCCATGGGAGTATACGTTTTCTCGTGCACCTCCCCAACTGAAACACCTTCCCCTGAATCCACAGAAATAAATACTCATACCGATAGCCTGTTGCAGTTCAGGATTTATCTTGAACAGGCCCGCATCAACCGTTTTAAAGGAGAGAACCAGGAAGAAGCTCATTTCTTAGATGCTGCGGAAAGTATCGCTCAATGCCTGAACGACTCGTCTGTATATGCGAACTTATGGCAAGAGAAAGCCATGCTTTACCTGCCGCATCAACCGGAAAAGGCCAAAGAATTCTTTCAGAAAGCACTTGCCTATATGCCTTCCGGCACTCCGGTCTCCATTGCACAAAGTGAACTTTACCTTTCCCGCATTTATTTGGAACAAGGACAGACGGACAGTGCCTTCCATTACATCAATAATGCCATCTGCCAAAAGTTGCCGAGAAAGGAAACTGCCGCCTTACACCTTCAGAAGGGCTACATTTTTGCCTTTCTTCTGCAAGCTGACTCGGCCACGCATCACATCCTGCCTTTTTTACCTGATGCCTCCTTAAAACAACGCACAGAAGCTTACCGTCGTCTATTCGAAATGTACGGAAAGAAACAGAATGAGAAACAGGAAAACATCTACATGCGAAAATACATTCTGTCGCATGACTCGCTGAGTGCCGAACGAAAGGAAATGGTCATCGAAAAGATACAAGATATGCACGAATACAAGTTGCAACGCGAACGGGCTAACAAGGCGGAGATGCAGGCAGCACACCACAAACTGGTTTTCTACCGGATTGCGGTCACCTTAGGCGTAGTGATTCTTATCCTGCTTTTACTTCTTCACCGCATCCGCGTACACAAACAAAAGTTGACAGAAGAACTAAAGGCTACCCAGTGGATGCGCATGGAAGAAACACTGAAAAGGAAAGAAGCGGAAGTGGCACTGGCCCACGAACAGGAGAAATTGAAACAGCAGGAAATTGACCGGCTAAATAAAAGCGTAGCATACTACCGGCAACTGAATGCCATCACGCTTCCTTCTCTGTTGCGGAAAAGGAACTCGCAAGGTGCACTTCACCTGACGGAAGAGGAATGGGATATTATTCAGCAAAACACAGACACTTGCTTCGACGGATTTACCAGACGACTGAAGGAGTGTTACCCGCAACTTACGGAAGAGGAACTTCGTTTCTGCTGTCTGGTAAAGATGGATCTTCCCATGTCGTTACTATCCGAAATTTACCATATTGCCAAAGGAAGTATCTCGCGCCGGAAAATGAGACTGAAGGAGAAAATGCACATCGAAAACAGCAGTTTTGACGAGTTTATCACCGCATTTTAAGTGTCATGTACATCATAAAAACTATCAACCATCTAATTCCCAATAGATTAATCTTCGCTTGTGTACATCAGATTTTTCCCTGACTTCCATCTGTTCACTTTACCTTTGCAACCGTAAATCTATTTAAACATACGCGACTCATGAAAGTGAAACAACTACTTTATGGGATGATGTACGGCTTATTGATTTTCTTCACTGTATCTTGCAGTGAAGAAAATTCAGAAAATCTACCCGATAATGTAGCTATTTATCAAAGCTACCTGGTAGCTTTTTCTGATTCACAGCCTACCCTGACCTACGCCCGTTTCTCTCCAGAGAAAGACGTACCCCTGAAAGAAATCAAACTGACAGGCGGAGCATCCATCATGGCCAATGGCAAAGAGATGGAATACCATTATTTTGATGGAAATACAATATTCGGTTATTCCTATTCACTGTCACTCGGAAAAGACGAACAAGTTTCATTCGTGTTCCAACTCAAACGGCAGCAAGAAACCCGTATGCTGACCAATTATGCCTACAAGGAATGGATTAATGAGATACATATTCCTTCGGAACTTACCACGATTGCCAATCAGGAAGTGATTGGATGGAAGGGTGAGAAAATCGCGTCCAATGAAGAACTGGAGGCCACGCTGGACAACCCCTCACATTTGGAGGAATATACCGCTTATTATGGTACATTAAATGAAAGCCGTGACGGAGTTTCGTTTAAGAATGTGCCGAAAGGCAAATATATGCTCACGCTGAAACGCATCCTGAAACTGGAAACCAAAGACAATGACACTCCCGCCAAAGGAGAAATCAGACTGGTTTTCTACGACAAGAAGGAAGTAACGGTGAAATAACATATAACCCTAGCCTATTTCCCAAACTCCACAGGTGTATGGACTCCCCACCACTATGAAGAAATCACAACTTCCCGTGCGGAGCCTTTATCCTTTCAGCTGAAAACTTCCGTTTCACTGGAAATGGAAGAAAGTCTGATAATCTCTCTGGGATACACCCTCTCTAACCTTGACCCTTACTCGGGCATCCGGGAAACCGTTTTCGACGGAAACATGCTGAACCTCGGAAAAAAGCGCCCATTTTTTCATTCACTCTCGATCGGGATAGGCTGGCGGTTTTAAAAACTGGGTCGTATTAACGTCCGGCCCAGTTTTTTATTCTACTCATTGCTTCCTGACAATCTTCACGTTTACCAAAAGCTGTCAGTCGCAGGAATCCTTCTCCGCTTGGTCCAAATCCTACTCCCGGAGTTCCTACCACATTAACCTCGTGAAGCAACATTTCAAAGAAGCTCCATGAATCCAGTCCTTCGGGTGCCTTTACCCAGATATAAGGCGCATTCACTCCTCCATAAAGTGTAAATCCGGCAGCATGCAATCCTTCACGCATCAGACGGGCATTCTCCATATAATAGGCTATGGTTTCTTTTATCTCAGCTTGTCCTTCGGCGGTATAGATAGCCTCTGCCCCTCGCTGGGTGATATAGCTGGTACCATTGAACTTCGTACATTGCCGGCGGTTCCATAAATGATTCAAAGCCACTTGCTCGCCCGAAGCCGTCATGGCTTTCACTTCTTCCGGCACTACGGTATAACCGCAACGTACTCCAGTAAAACCGGCTGTCTTGGAGAAGCTGCGGAATTCAACGGCGCAAGAGCGGGCTCCTTCTATCTCATAAATAGAATGTGGCACATCACTTTCATGAATGTAAGCCTCATAAGCCGCATCATATAATATCAACGCTTTGTGCTCCAAAGCATAGTCCACCCACTTCTGCAATTCGGCTTTCGTCAGCGTTGTTCCCGTAGGATTGTTCGGATAACACAAATAAATCATGTCTACCGGCTCCTGGGGGAGAGAAGGGATAAAATGGTTTTCTGCCGTACAAGGCAGGTAAGTCAGACGGTTCCATTGCCCGTTTGCCTGAAGTTCTCCAGCTCTCCCGGCCATGACGTTACTGTCAATATACACCGGATACACGGGGTCTGTTACCGCAACTTTATTGCCTGTGCCTAAAATATCTCCAAAATTACCGGTGTCACTTTTAGCTCCGTCACTCACAAAAATTTCTGTCGGACGCAATTCTACTCCACGCGAGCGGTAATCATGTTCCAGAATAGCCTGAATCAAGAAATCATATCCTTGTTCAGGACCGTACCCATGAAAGGTTCCGGCATCGGCCAGTTCGTCTACCGCACGGTGCATGGCTTTGATAGAAGCCGGTGGAAGCGGACGAGTCACGTCGCCAATTCCTAATCGAATAAGTGCAGCCTCCGGATGAGCCGATTTAAAGGCATTCACTTTCTTAGCAATGCTCGAAAACAGATAGTTTCCGGGCAACTTGATGAAATTATCGTTTACTTGTATCATATATATCTTGTCTTACTCTTTTAATTCAATTGTTCCGTCAAATACTTTCACTGCGGGACCTGTCATATACAAATGCTGCCCCTCTCCTGCCCAGTCGATGGTCAGGTCACCTCCATCCATACAGATTGTTGCATGGGAGCCGCATTGTCCGGAAAAGGCTGCTGCCACAGCGGTAGCACATGCTCCCGTACCACAAGCTTGTGTGATACCGGATCCTCTTTCCCATACCCGCATGCGTATGTTTTCTTTGTCCAATACCTGAGCGAACTCTACGTTTACCCGATCCGGGAAAAGCGGATGACGTTCAAGCACTGGTCCTACTTCAGCAAGAGCTACCTCCTCCATTTTATCTACAAAAATAACCAGATGAGGGTTTCCCATTGACACGGCCACTCCTTTCTGGAAGGGATAAGCATCGCCCAAATCCACCCAGTGAATATCGGCAGGAATTCCCATATCCACCCGAACAGACTCTACCTTTCCCTCCTTCACCTGCAAATGCAGTTCCTTGATACCAGAAAGCGTATCCAGCAGAATATCCGTCTTCGTAGTCAGTCCATATTCATACAAATACTTCCCGATACAGCGACTGGCATTTCCGCACATCTTGGCTTCAGAACCGTCCGCGTTAAAAATACGCATGCTGAAATCAGCCTTGTCCGAATCGCCAATCAGCACCAGTCCGTCACTGCCTATCCCCGTATGAGGACGACTCCAGGCTATGGACTTTTCTTCCGGATTAGTCAGCGGGTATTTCATCGTATTCACATAGATGTAATCATTACCCAGACCATGCATTTTTGTAAATTCTATTTTCATATCTGATAATCAGTTTAGTTTTTGTATCCCTCTTCATGTACATCGATTACCGCACGTCCGCTCGGCTCATTGATATGCTGGAAAGCTTTATCCCAAGCCAGTGCCTCAGCTGTAGAACAAGCCACACTCGGTACACTGGGAACGCTCTTAGCCGCACTCTCACTCGGGAAATGCTCCTCAAAGATAGAGCGATAGTAGTACTCTTCCTTGTTACGGGGAGGATTCACCGGGAAACGTTCAGCCGCATGCGCCATCTGTTCGTCGGATACCTCTTTTGCCGTGAATTCCTTCAGCGTATCAATCCAGCTGTATCCCACACCGTCACTGAACTGTTCCTTCTGACGCCATGCCACGCTTTCAGGCAACAAGTCGGCAAAAGCTTCGCGTACGATTTTCTTTTCAATGGTTTTTCCGGGGCACATCTTGGCTTCCGGATTCAACCGCATGGCCACATCCAAGAATTCCTTGTCAAGGAACGGCACACGTCCTTCTACTCCCCAAGCTGCCAATGATTTATTGGCCCGCAAGCAATCATACAAATAAAGCTTGGACAATTTACGTACAGTCTCTTCATGAAAAGCCCGTGCATCGGGAGCTTTGTGGAAATACAGATAACCACCAAAAATTTCATCTGCTCCTTCTCCGCTAAGCACCATCTTGATGCCCATACTCTTAATGACACGAGCCAGCAAGTACATAGGTGTAGAAGCTCGGACTGTCGTTACATCGTAAGTCTCAATGTAATAAATCACATCGCGAAGTGCGTCGAGACCTTCCTGAATGGTGTAATGAATTTCATGGTGCACAGTACCGATGAAATCAGCCACTTCACGGGCCTTGGCCAAATCGGGGGCTCCCTCCAGACCAATGGCAAAGGAATGAAGTTGAGGCCACCATGCCGCCATCTTTCCATCCGTTTCCACACGACGGGCTGCATAACGCTTGGCAATGGCAGAAATGACTGAGCTGTCCAAACCTCCTGAAAGCAATACACCGTAGGGTACATCACTCATCAGTTGCTCACGTACGGCTTTTTCCAAGCCTTCCCGCAAAGCGCTAACCGATGCCGGTGCATCAGCTACTGCCTCATACTGAGTCCAGTCGCGAACGTACCAGCGGGTCATCTTCCCGTCCTTGCTATAATAACAATGTCCGGGTAAAAAGGGTTCATAACGTTCACAAAAACCTTCCAACGCTTTCAGTTCACTGGCACAATAGACTTTGCCATCGCTGTCATAGCCAATATAAAGTGGAATTACGCCAATAGGGTCGCGGGCTATGAGAAACTCATCTTTTTCTGAATCGTACAGCACGAAAGCAAAAATACCATTCAGCTTTTCCAGAAAATGTATTCCGTATTCTTGATAAAGTGCCAAGATTACTTCACAGTCACTTCCTGTCTGGAAATCATATTTTCCGGCATACTCCTTACGAATCTCACGGTGATTGTAGATTTCGCCGTTCACGGCCAGTACCACTTTCTTATCGGGTGAGTACAATGGCTGTCCGCCACTCTGCGGGTCTACTATCGACAAACGTTCATGCGCTAAGATAGCCGATCCCCCACAATAAATTCCACTCCAGTCGGGACCACGATGACGAATCTTTCGAGCCATGGCCAATGCTTTTTCACGCAACTCTGGAGTCTGTTTTCTGATATTTAAAATAGCTGCAATGCCACACATAATCGTAAAGTTGTATTTATATTTTGTATGTAATCAATTATTTTCGGCTTAAATATGCATCAATGTCGGCTGCGGCCTTCCGACCGCCTGCGATGCACTTCACAACCAGACTGGCTCCGGTAGCTGCATCACCGGCCACAAAGACATTCGCCGGGAATTCGGGTTGTACCGGACGAAGGAATCCCATCGCCAGCAATACCAAATCGGCTTTCAGGATTTCTTTCTTCCCAGTCGGCTTCATCACCGGACGTTCTCCTTCAGCTCCCGGAGTCCATTCCACTTCTTCCACTTCTACACCGCACACTTTCCCGTCTTCTTCCAGGAAGCGGTTGGAGGTCAGACTCCACCGACGTATGCATCCTTCTTCATGACTACTGCTGGTTTTGAGAACCACCGGCCACTGCGGCCACGGAGTATTCGGATTATGACCAACAGGAGGCTTCGGCATAATTTCAATCTGCGTCACACTGAGTGCTCCCTGACGGTTACTTGTACCGATACAGTCACTACCCGTATCTCCACCTCCAATTACCAGCACATGCTTGCCTTTTGCCGTGATGCGTTCCTCCTCTGGAATACGCTGTCCGGCCAGCACGCGGTTCTGCTGTGCCAGCATCTCCATGGCAAAATGAATACCTTTCAATTCACGTCCGGGGATATTCAAATCGCGTGCCTGCGGCGTACCCGTACAAATGCAGTATGCATCAAATCCTTCAGGAAGATTTGTCACATCAATATCAGCATTGACCTTGAAAGTGATTCCTTCTGCTTCCATCACTGCCACACGGCGGTCGATTACCGACTTGCTGAGTTTAAAATTCGGAATACCAAACCGCAACAAGCCTCCCACGTATTCCAGTTTTTCGAACACCGTCACCGCATATCCTCTGCGGTTCAACTGATTGGCGGCAGCCAGTCCTGCAGGTCCGGAACCGATGACAGCCACAGATTTTCCGTTTCGTTCATATTGACGAGGCTGTACGTACCCTTCACGAAAAGCAGCTTCAATGATAGCGGCTTCATCTTCACGAATGGTTACCGGTGCATCCATACTCAACTTCAACACACAACTCTTTTCACACAATGCCGGACATATACGGCCAGTGAACTCCGGAAAATCATTGGTTCCGGTAAGTATCTCATAAGCTTCTTTCCATTTTCCCTTGTACATGGCATCCTGGAACTCCGGAGGACGATTGCCCAACGGGCATGCCCAATGGCAGAAAGGTACACCACAGTCCATACACCGCGATGCCTGGAGCTTTCGCTCGCTTGTGTTCAACGTCTGTTCCACTTCACTGAAGTCCATGATACGGTCGTGTACCGGACGGTATCCGGCCTCTTGTCTGGGAACGGTCAGAAATGCTTTTGGATTTCCCATATATCTAGTTTTTTACTGTTCAACAATTAATCAATAATCACGCTGTACTTCGGCTATCTTCTGCTGCAGTTTGCGCATCTGCTCTTCAGCCAGCACTTTCTTGTATTCAATCGGAGTTACCTGAATAAATTCTTCTACATAACGGCTCCAGTTATCCAACATCGTACGTGCCAGTTGAGAACCGGTGTACAGATAATGCTGACGAACCAGTTCATGCAGTTCCTTGCGGGCTGTAGCATCTTCCAACAGAGAAAGCTCTACCATTTCCATGTTACAGAAGTAATCGAAGTTACGGTCTTTATCCCATACGTAAGCAACTCCCCCACTCATACCTGCAGCAAAGTTACGTCCGGTCTTACCCAATACGACTACACGTCCCCCAGGAGCCGATTTTAAATCTTCATATTTTTCTATCTCTTTGATTTTCAGAA
>ERZ780076.445-NODE-445-length-19656-cov-13.714453_pt1 | contig 19656 bp, 14 predicted proteins | sample MGYA00511022_ERZ780076 | MGnify/ENA primary metagenome ERZ780076 (study PRJEB29588, sample SAMEA2148733) | human gut metagenome | biome: human gut; feature: human-associated habitat; material: faeces | place: Denmark | collected 2008/2010 ... | reverse complement strand
GATTCATAATAACTGAAACTACGGATATAACTGCCGTCCTCGGTATAACCGGCCAACAGATTACCCTGAATGCCCAATGTATCCAGCATCGCCAGCAATCGTTCCTCCTGATCGGCCGGATAGACATACAGTTCCTTGGCATCAGGACTGAACACCGGTCCTTCCACCTGTATCAAATCCTTGTTCAACATCAGCGTATCGCCCGCCGAACCGATACACCGGCTGATATACAGCGGACGACACTCTACTGCCGTATGCTCTTCGCGCGGCATCGGGCTGTTGAACACCACAATATCTCCTTTTTCCACCCGTGAAGCACCTATCCGGCGATAGCCCCACCACGACTGGAAGGGCAGACGAAGCCCGTAACTCCACTTGTTCACCAGTACGCCTTCCCCCTGATACAGACTGTTTTCCATACCTGCCGAAGGAATAAAGCACGAAGTCACCAGCAGAGTCTTGACCAAACCGACGCTTACCAGCACCGCAACCGTTACTTTCAGCCACCTGAGCCTACGTTTCTTCATCACGGAACGGAGAATCTTCTAGAGAGACTTATTTGATGTTATCGACGAACTTGAACAGACGGTTCCAGCGGATTTTTCCATCGGTCCATCCACGGTCCGGATCCAAAGACAACCAGATAAAGATAGGTTTACCTACGATGTGGTCTTCCGGTACAAAACCCCAGAAACGTGAATCGGCCGAATTGTGCCGGTTGTCGCCCATCATCCAGTAATAATCCATCTTGAAGGTATACTTGTTCGTTTCTTGTCCGTTAATATAGATTTTTCCATCTTTTACCTGCAAGTCATTGCCTTCGTAATTCTTGATAGGACGCTCGTAAACCGGCAGATTCTCCAGTGTCAGCGTCACGGTTTCACCCTTCTTCGGAATCCAGATAGGTCCGTAATTGTCGCAGGTCCATCCTGTATGCTTATTTACCGGATAGAGTCCTCCGGTATCATCATCCGGAACATTCTGAATGGAAACCACCAGATCTTTCCGGTTCTCCAAAGCAGCCTTTGCCTGAGCCGTCAGCGGCATGTTGTACACCGATTCTTCCGGATAATACGCCATCAGGTCTTCCTGACTGATACCTAATTCGTGACAGAAATCTTCCGGAAGCATCCCGTTGGTATACACCAGATAACGGTATTGTACATTATCAGGTTCCTTATTCGGCTTTCCGTCCAAATAGATAATGCGGTTCTTGATTTCCAGGGTCTGTTTCCGTACCCGAACCTTCATCTTCATCTGTACCCGGGTCTGTTTCAGAACCAGGAGTTTCCGTAATATCCGGATCATCGCCACAAGAAGATAGGCCCACACACATCATCGATGCGAACAGCCATGCGATAAAATAAATCTTTTTCATAGTAGCTCAGTTTTATGGTGAAACAATAAGTTAAAGTTGCATATACGTTAAGAGCATCTCCTGGCAAGTAAGTTACATGGTCTTCAGGCATTCGTACCAGGATGATTTACCCAATCTGTCGGAATCCTTCACTTTTCTGATATACCATACTCCATTATCGGTGTAATCGATGTATTTATATGTCCGGACACTTTTTTCGCCGGAAGTATAGTATCGGGTTCTCTTTACAGGAAAGAACTGTTTGTTCAGTTTATATTCATCAAGCCATAGTACTTTTCCTGTTTTTGTATCAGAATAGGCTACGGATATTCGGCGACGATTCTCGCTATAATCATATATGGAATTATTGAATACTTGTATGCGTAAGTTACCCCGAACCAGTTCTTTCAGATTACCTGCAAAATATTTATTGTCCTCACGGACAATGTGTGTATATTTTTCCTCATTGCGCGAAATGAGATTCCCGTTACTGTCAAACCGGAAATAGTCTACCACATTATTCATCCACACCGTGTGTTTGCTGCTGTTTCCTTCACAAAGAAATACAGTTCTGGGAGAGTCAGTCTGTCCATAATGGAACAGGTCAGTAAAATCGCACAATTGTGCCCTTACAGTAACAGACATTACCATAGATAACGCAAAAAACAACATAAACTTTTTCATAGGGCAATATTTTTATGATTTGACATATTTTATGTATTACACAGTGAATATATGCATTTTTTAAGAGTTTTGCAATAATCTATTTCAAAATGTTTGGATATGTCTGCCGTTTTAATAATCTGCTATTGGAAGATTTCTTTGGAATAAGGGCATAAAAAAAGCGACTCATTTGAGTCGCTTTTTTAAAAGGATTATAAAAGATTACTGAATCTTCTTTACTACGAACTTCAAGTCGTTGGTGAATCCCAGACCATCTTCGATAGTCAGCGTAATTTCCACTTCTTCCTGGTCAGCTACAGCAGTCGGTAACTGGATTACGATACCGCCTGTATGAGCACCAACCATAGTTGTAGTAGGATCTATAACTTCACCTGTTGCAGCTTTACGCTTAGCAGCAGCATCAACTTGATATATCTTAATTTGACTTGCATCAGGTGTACCGATTGTATAAGATAATTTTCCTGTTTGCGCATCAATTGCCCAGCCTGCTTTACCTGCATTAATGAAGTTGTTATAAGTTGTAGAACCAGTCTTAGCTTTTGCACTGAAGTTAGCTACATTAAAGATTTCATCTACTGTCATGAATCCACGCTGTTCTTCATTGAAGCTTGCTTCATTCAAAGTCTTACGAACAACAACTTTACCATCAGCATCGATTCCATCGAATAAGAAGAATTTACCTTCCATCGGAGTCATCAAGTTCAGAATGTCATTCGAAATAAATACATCGTGAGTACCGGTATTGACTACCAATGTTTCTTTACCGTCAGCCATCTTCAAAGAAGAATGGTTCAGCAAGCTGGCAAATTTCAAAGTGAAGTCTTTTACTTTCGGTTCTTCGTATACACCGTAATGTTTGAATTCCGGTTGTACAAGAACAGATTTTTCAACCTCATCACCATCTGAATCATAAGTGACAGTTGCATCTTCTACAGTAGTGTTCCAAGCGTTCCAGCTAGTGCTATACTCCAAATCTGATTTAAATTTGCCGATAACATTCTGACCCTTACCTAATAAGGTAACATCACTTGCATCATCCTGCATCATTTGGTAGTACTTAGCATTGTTGTCATATACAGTATGTTCTGTAGTCCAAGCTTGGAATGCTTCATACAGTGGCAAGTACATCTTAACAGCATTGTTCGGATCTACAGTTGTTTTTCCATAAGCACCATAAGATGTCAAAGTTTCGTGACCGTTCTGATCGGTTGTCCATACTGTCCACTTGTCATTGGTGTGGGTAATATCCAAAGTCGGCTGCTGCAATTCGAATGGGAATGTCAACTGAGCAACTACATTGTTGGCAATCGGATCCTTCACAGTCATTACCAATTCGTAGGCAGTATTCAGTTTGAAGTTATCGCTTCCATTAGGGGTACTTTCTAAGGCTTCATCTACCAAGAACTGCAAACCAATCTTCTTGTTTGTATTATCAATTTTATAACGGATATTCTTCAGAAGATCGCCATTGTTATTGTCAGCATTGTTGCCACCTTCACCACCGAACAATTCAAATGATACAGCATCTTCGGCAGTAGTGCTCAACGTTTCTATGGCTGCGTTCCATACCAATTTGTCTGCTTCAGACAAGCCATTATAGAATTCCGCAAAGTCATAATCATCTTTGGTCATGAAGAATGTGTTGGCTGTTGGAACAAATCCATTACCAGCACCGGCAGCTTCACCTGTATACATTACATATGTAGCAGATGCAAGTTCAGCATCGAATGGCTTGATAAGATCTGGGAAGGCAGTTGTGGTTACATTTGCCATCTCTTCAGCAAACTTAACAGTGAACACATCTCCTTGATTGGTTCCGGTCTGACCCTGATAGATTGTACCGTTTACTAAAATATAGTTGTACACGAATTTAATCTCATTGCCTACAGCAGTTTCTCTGTTGAAGCTGAATGTATAACCATCATCAGAAATTTTCACTCCATACAATTCTGCTTTTTGTAGATTGCTTGCGCTCTGTTCCAATGTCAACCAATAGTCGTATACGGCAGATTCATCACCATGATATACAACTACAGGTTTTACCCATTCTCCTTGATGCGTATATTGCATATCACGAGCCTCAGCAGTTGTTTCTTTCATTTGTCTCAACTCAGCTGACAAGTCGTACGGAGTATTGAATGTAGTACCTTCATTAGTTGCCTGAAGTGTCAATGCATAAGGAGACTCTACATCATTAGCTTTAAACTTCTTATACAGGTTAGTTCTAATATCTGTCAGATTATTGTTATCATAACGAGTATAATCATTTTCCAATACCCAGATACCGTTTTTAGAACTTGCTCTCGAAGTCACCTCATCAGCTGTAAGAGCGCTACCTTCGTATGCTTGTGCCGGTTTGAATGTCAACTCTGTATCATCACCGTTAGAATTCTTCAAGGCAAATTTATAGATGGAAGCGTCTGCAGATTGTGGATTAACAACAATCTTCAAATCACGATCAAGTGTCGTATAAAGACCGGCTTTCAATGTTCTGTCGTAAGGGCTGTATGTTACATCTGCATCATTAATGTCATACAATGCTTCGAACTTAACACTCTTACCTTCAACGCCTGCGTTAATTACATTAATGTAGCTCAAAACGGCTCCTGCTTTCATCAATACCACAGTCTGCATCTTACCGTCAGCATCCGGCAATGTGATTGTTACAGTACCTGCATCTTGATTATCCAGAATAGAGTATTCGCCTACTTTGATACCTGTACCTTCACCATTTACGGTCAACTCACCGTTTACTACAGTTACAGTATCACCTACTTTACCTATAGTCTCACCATTAACCTTTAGTTCCTGGCCTTCGATAGTAATCTTTACATCAGCCACTTCACCTGCTGTAGTTTTAATTGTATAAGTGTGAGTTCCTTCACCGTCAACTACAGTCAGAACACCAGTTGCTTCATCAAAAGTAACACTTGAAACGCCTGTGCCAAGGTTATCGATCTGAGACTTCAAAGAAGCCAAATCAGAAACGACAGTATTAATCTGTTCCTGCAAGTTGTTGATGTCATCATCATAGTCTTTACAAGAAGTAAAAGTTCCTGCTGAAGCGAACAGAAGTGCACTTAAATACTTTTTTCTCATAATAATAAAAAATTTAATTTATAAATTAAAAAACTCAAATTGTCAAACTCAAGTTTATCTTATCCCCGCCCCATGGTTAGAGAACGGCCAGAGGCAGCTACAATCGGAGGGACGGATAAGGGACGTACGAGGGACAAAAAGCGGGAAAGAAACAAACAAATACCCCGCCAGAAGGCCTTCTGGACGCGTTTTCAGTCGGTTCTGTAGCCGCGTCGGTACACAACCAAACCGCTTCCAATCACCTTATCAGCATTCCGAAAAAGCTGTACTTATCTTTCATAGACCACGACATTTTCAGAAAAGAATAGTGTGTATCCGGATACACACCAATACTTTAGCGAGAACGTCTTACATACTGAAAACTATATTTGTTATAGATTTCGAGGACAAATGTATATACTTTGTTCGAAACAACCATCTACTTTTATTGAAAAGTTGCAGGCATTTACATTATTTAATACTTTTATACACTAAAAACCCTTAAAAAGGTTACTCCTCCTGCTTTTGTCAACGAAAGGTTGCCGCAAACTCCGGCGAAACCGAATTTCCTACTTGCCGACATACCTCACCGCCAAACGCCATACCGCAACGGATAACTTCATCCCAGTCAGCTTCGGACAATGTGTCCAGGTCATCCCGGCGGATACGGTTCTTCAACAGTCCATATACAACCCCGGCATTGAAATTATCTCCCGCACCGATGGTGCTGACTGTCTCGACGGCAGGTACCGGATAATTCTTGCGCACATTGCCTGCAAACAACCGGACATCCTTATCGGCATCCGTGCAGATGAAATGCTTGCAGTAGAATCCTACCCGCTGGGTGTATACTTTCTCCGCATCGGTCTGACCGAACATGTTACCGAAGTCTTCGGTAGAGCCGCGCAGGATATCGGTATATTCAAAGTTCTCCAGCAGCGTAGGCATCAGCTTGATGGCCTCGTTGGCATGGGTACTACGGAAGTTCACATCGTAATAGATGATGGCTCCCCGTTCGCGGGCCAGGTCCAGCAGCCCTTTCACCTTGTCGCGGAGTACCGGGGTCACGGCAAAATAGGAACCGATCATCACAATGTCGTCCGGCTGGATATCGGGCATCTTCACGTCCAGGCGCTGGTGCGGATAATCCTTGTAGAAGAGATACTCCGCATCGTTCCGCTCGTTCAGGAAAGCCAGCGATACGGGCGACTTGCCGTCCGGGAACACGTTTACACAGTCGGTGCGGACACCGTTGGACCGCATGTTCTCCAGAATCATCCGCCCTACACGGTCGTTTCCGGTTTCGCTGATAAAGGTGACATCTACCCCCATCCGCCCCAGAGAAATCATGGCGTTATAGACCGAGCCTCCAGGAACGGCCGCCTGTGGCTGGTCTCCCCGGAACAGGATGTCGAGGATGGTTTCGCCGATACCGATTACTTTTCGATTCATAAATCCATATTAATAAGGTGTATCATTTACTCAGTTCGCGCGAGCGTTCTCCCAGATAACCTCCGTGGTGGCGCTTGCTGTATTCTTCGATGGTAAATCCGGTCTTCCGCATGGTCTCTACCACCAGGATATCGCCGATGACAGTCATTACCGTAGTAGACGTAGTAGGTGTCATCCCCAGCAGGCAGACTTCTTCCGGATGGCCGGTAGGCAGACACACATCGGCGGTCTGTGCCAACGGACTATCCGGGTTCCCGGTAATGACAATCCGTTTCATATCCGGCTGCAGGCGGGCGGCCAGGTCTGTCAGTTCCACAATTTCGCGGGTCTTGCCTGAATTGGAAATCAGCAACAGCAGGTCGTTCTCCTGCAGGATACCCAAATCGCCGTGCTGCGCCTCACTGGGGTGCAGAAATACCGACGGGATGCCAGTAGAACAGAAAGTGGTAGCGATATTCATGGCTATCTGTCCGGCTTTTCCCATACCGCTGGTCACCAGCTTCCCTTTCTTACGATGTACCTGTTCTACAATCAGGTCTACCGCCTGTTGGAAGGCCTCAGTCACCGGAATATTCAGAACTGCCTGTGCTTCGTGCTGCAGCAATTCGTTAATGGATGAAATCATATGTCAGGTTTTAGAAATTAGTCTGTAAGGAATGAAATCAACTGTTCGAAAGTATCGGCTACTTTCAGCCGCTCTTTCAACGGATGATGGATAAACTGTCGGACCTCCAGTTCGTGCAGGAACTCCAGCAGCCCGTTCCAGAAGCCGTCTACGTTGTACAGGATGACCTGCTTGTCGTGGTAACCGAGGCTCCCGGCAGCCAGTACATGGAAAATCTCGTCCAGGGTACCGATACCCCCCGGCAGAGCTACCAGTATATCTGCTTCCTGAAGCATAAGGTCCTTGCGGTCGCTCAGGTTGACGGTGGGGAAAATCACATCGAGCAAGGTACTGACCCGTCCGCGCTCTTCCAGCAGGGTGGGTACTACACCCATCACCTGTCCGCCGTTCGCCTTCACTGCTTTGGCGGTCGCTTCCATCAGTCCGAGGTTCGAACCGCCGTATACCAGCCACTTGCCTTGGCTTCCTATCCAGGCACCCAGTTCTTCCGCTTTTTCTATGTAGAGAGGGTCTATCCGCTCGGATGCCGCGCAGAAGACCCCGATTCTGTTCTTTGTCATGCGCTGTTCCTTTCCATTATTCTGCAAATATCTGCATTTTTTTTCTTTTTGCCGTGATTTTTCAGTTCTTCTTTTTGATGGTAAAAAGAAAAGGGCTTCGAAACGTCGGCCTGTTACCGACCAATTGGGCTTTCGGAACCTTCCGGAGAACAGGAAGTCAGCACATAAATCGGACACGCAGCACGTGAAATGTAATATTTTGTCCTCCGGTTCTTCTGTCCAAACTTTCCTTTTCATTAACTTTGCCGGCAGAAAATCAATCGCATCAGAAACATGTCACACCAGACGTATACTCTTCCGAACGGCCTGCGGATTATTCAGGCTCCCAGTCCTACCGGCGTGGCCTATTGTGGCTATGCCGTAGATGCCGGTACCCGTGACGAACGGGATAACGAACAGGGCATGGCCCATTTTGTGGAACACCTCATCTTTAAGGGAACCCGCAAACGGAAGGCCTGGCACATCCTGAACCGGATGGAACGGGTGGGCGGCGACCTGAACGCTTATACCAACAAGGAAGAGACCGTAGTGTACAGCACTTTCCTGAAAGAGCATTTCCTCCGTGCCGCCGAATTGCTGACGGACATCGTGTTCAACAGTACATTTCCACAGGCAGAAATCGAAAAAGAGGTAGAAGTCATTATTGATGAGATACAGAGTTACGAAGACAGTCCCTCGGAACTGATTTTTGACGATTTCGAGGAACTGATATTCCCGGACCATCCGTTGGGACGCAATATTCTGGGACGTCCGGACCAGCTGCGTGACTTCCGGACCGAGGATGCCCTGAACTTCGTCAACCGTTTCTACCGCCAGGACAACATGGTGTTTTTCGTTCTGGGCGACCTGGATTTCAAGCGGACTGTCCGTACTCTGGAGAAACTCACCGCCGACATCCCTGCCGGGAACGCTGGCGATTACCGCCGGGTACCGCCTCTTTCATACCAGCCCAAGCACCTCACCCTCTATAAAGATACACACCAGTCGCATGTCATGATAGGCAGCCGTGGCTACGATGCGTACGACGAGCATCGCACCGGTCTTTATCTGCTGAACAATATCCTGGGCGGACCGGGCATGAACAGCCGGTTGAATGTCTCGCTGCGTGAACGGCGGGGACTGGTATACAACGTAGAAGCCAACCTGACTTCATACACCGACACAGGTGCCTTTTGTATCTATTTCGGTTGCGACCCGGACGATGCCGACGCATGTACAGAACTGGTATACAAGGAACTGAAGAAGCTGCGTGACCGTCGGCTGACCAGTACCCAACTCGCCGCCGCACAGAAGCAGATTATCGGTCAGATAGGCGTATCGACTGATAATTTTGAGAATGTAGCCCTTGATATGGGCAAGTGCTTCCTGCATTACGGTACCTACGAGCACAAATCGGAGGTCTACCAGCGCATCAATGCCCTCACCGCCGATTACCTGCTGGAGATTGCCAACGAGAAATTTGCAGAAGAACAGTTGTCGGTACTGGTGTACCGGTAAGGAATACGGCTTCCTGGCTGTCGCTCCGGCCGATTCATCTTCGGAAATCCCGGAAGTGCCAAGGCGAAAATTCCCTGTTTCAACTTCTCCTCAAGGTTCAAAAGGTTCATAGGTTCACTAATGGGTGCTCTATCCCGACAAAAAACCTATTTTTGAGGAAAAAACGGAAATGTATTTTATTGATAATTAACTGGATGGAGTGTCGGTCCGTCCCTTTTTAAAGGGAAGTGTTCCATCGCTCTGGCGGCGCCGGCTCTTAGGCCGGTTGATTACGGAATCAAATACCAGAAAATCTCTGTCAGTTAAGAAAAATCTTGAAAGCATAGCCTTCTGTCCGTTCATGCAACGGCAGAGATAACTCGTGTATCTGGAGGTTCGTGAGCCATTCTGTTAAGCGATGGCTCCCGTAAAGAAGGGGTGAGTCCACATTCAAACAGCCTTTTTTACCCGTTTTTCAGGTCTGTTGAAATTATGACATGCAGAATTTGCTGGTTTATAATGATATACGATACTCGGATTATTCCTAAAAAGATGGACCTTCGTGAACCTAAAACCAGGAAAAAGCCCTGAAATAAAGGGATAATTGCGTGGTAAAGGAGCATATAAGTGAACCTATGAACCTTTTGAACCTTTTTACGGAAAAACGAACGGACATTTTGTATTCTTTGTCCGTTCGTTTACAACAAAACATGCGGACGTTTGTATGAAAACGAACGGTCGTTCCGGCCTTATACTGAACAGCAAATCGACGGTACTCAGGTTCGGCTGGAAGCCCTGCTTCTCTTCAAAAATCTGGTAATGTTATAAATCCGCAATCTCCTCTTCCGTCAGTCCGGTATTTTCAGCAATGATGCTGACCGGTATACCAGAAGCCTTGAATTTTCTGGCCAGTTTCAGACGTTCCTCTTTACGTCCTTCTTCACGGCCCTGCGCAATGCCTTCCTGAAGGCTTTTCATTACCGCCGTATGGATGGTGTTCTGCCAGTCGCGGTAGGCCTTGAGGCTGTCCTCGTATTCCTCGTACTGCTCCCTGGTGAACTTCGCTATCTCGGCCGACTCGAACAGCCGGGTGAAGACTCTTTCCTGCAGAGCCACGGGACGGTCCATTAGTCTGGAAAGGTTTCTTATGACGAACATCCACTTGTCGAACATACTCTCCAGTTCCGTTTCCGTCTTGTTGAACTTGGGCATCTCAAGGTAGATGAAGGTGAGCTTGTCATAGAATACCTTACGCGTATTCAGGTCTACAAGTTTCACCTCATGGTGATAGTTGTCCGTATCTTCATTTGTGAACTTGAAGTTCAGGATTCCTATAACATAGACTGCTTTAAGCTCATAGTCCCACTCTCCTCTGAGTCCCTGTTCCCGTATCGGGAATGTGGAGTAATAGATGCTCCTGTCCTTGAAAAACTGCTGTTCTCCGCGCTGCATCTCTACAAGAATCTTCTCGCCACGCTCGTTCTCGCAATATACATCGAATACGGCACGGCGGTCTCTCTCCGAAGTACCCAGATGTTCCGTATTCAGGTATTTCAAGTCTCGTATCACCTCCCTGCCGCCGAGCAGACTGTTCACGAAGCTTATCAGCAGTTCCTTGTTGATTTCCGAGCCGAAAAGCATCTTGAACCCAAAGTCGGTATAAGGATTGACATATCTGTCGCCTGTCATTTCATTCCTCATCATATCTCCTCATGAATAAACGTTGTTACTATGGGCAAATATAACGCAAACGGCAGTATCTGCAAAATGAAAGGAAGGTTTTCGGATTATCAACATTTTCAGTATAGATCCTATCCTTCCTATCCCAATACGATTTACAGCTTGTATACCGGCAAGCTTTTGCCGGATTGTCCGCTTCTGTAGCCGCATTCGTCCCTCCTACGTCCCTCTAAACGATCTATCATCATCATACTAGCTTATATTCAGGTTATTACAGAAATATCCCCGATAGCCGACGCGGCTACTTGAACTGTCCAAAACCGCCCTACAGGGCTTCTGACGGGGTATTTGTTTGTTTCTTTTCCGTTTTTTGTCCCTCGTACGTCCCTTATCCGTCCCTCCGATTTAGGCTGCCTCTAGCCGTTTTCTAAACATGGGAAGCGGGGATAACTTGAGTTGAATCAATTTGAGTTTTTTGATTTATAAATTAAAAATTTTTATTATTATGAGAAAAAAGTATTTAAGTGCACTTCTGTTCGGAGCGCTTCTGTTCGCTTCAGCAGGAACTTTTACTTCTTGTAAAGACTATGATGACGACATCAACAACTTGCAGGAACAGATTAACACCATCGCAAGCAGCTTGGAAGACTTGAAAACTAAGGTTGATGCGTTGGGCGGATATGTTGAAAACGTTACTTTTGCTGACGGCGTATTGAGCGTTACTACTGGCGGAAATACCGTTACTTACAACATTCCTGACAAGACCGGTGTCAACGAAGTGGCTTTGGCTCTGGAAGGAAACAACCTGGTATTGACAGTCGACGGTAACAAACAGACCATTGAACTGCCTTCTCAGGAAATTCCTGAAATCAAAGTGGAAAACGGTATCCTTTATGTAGGCGACAAGGAATATCCTTTGACTGTTGACGTAGATAATAATGTCCAGATCGTTGATGACAACATCCCGGGTAACGAAACTATCGGTGTGCAGATCAACGGCGAAACAGTCGCTTTCCCAAAAGCTTTCGCTGAGGTGAGAATTTCATTGGAAACCTATAACGAAGACCGTGAATTCTATTTCACTGACGCTAAGTTTGCTAATACTTCTAATTGGGTCAATAATGGAAATCCTACCGATAAACAGGAAAACGGTATTCACTGGACTATCGCTTCCAGCGACACCAAGTGGGACGGTCCGAAGGGCGACATCAAGGCCGGACTGGTTGTAGGTCAGGTTACTGCTGCCGAAGTCAGCGTACGTCCTATCAATTACGATTTGGCTGCAGCTTCTAAGGCCGGTCAGCTGACTTTGGTTTCTTCCAAGGGTGAAGTGGCTCCGGTTACAGTCATCGCTACTCCGGGACAGAAACAGGGACCTCTGACTAACGGTTCTCGTGCTGCCGACGTAAACTTTGACATTGTAGATCAGGGTGACTATGTATTGACACTCCAGTTCGACAAGTTCACTGATGGCAAAGAAGCCGAAGAAATCATCTCTAAATTCGCTAACGAAGACCAGACTGCTAACATCAAGTACGCATTGGCCTTGAACGGTGTAGTGGTAACTGACTATAGCTTCATTATCGATACTCAGCTGAAGGCTGACGCTCAGCCTTCTTGCGAAACTCCGAAACCTGAAAACTTTGTTATCGGTGGTTTAGGTGAGTGGAATGGTAACGTTCTGGAAAATGTTCCAGCAGATAAATTATATCACCGCATGAGCTATCTGGATGGTCGTATCTACGACATGAAGGTAGCTATCAATGCAAAAGATGTAGCCGATGCTGAAGTTTACGGTGTTGAAATCAGCGAGGACGGTACTTCTATCATGGCAGGCTCAAACGCTGTCGGACGTACATTCGCTTTGGATGTGACTTTGATTGATATCAACGGAAACATCTCAAAGACTGAAACTATCAATATCAAGTTTGCTGAAGCTGAGAAACAAACGATTACATTGTCTCCGGTAACTTATAATGTTACTCCGGCCAAAGACAAGAGCTTGTTGGTTGATGTCGGTAACGTATTCAGCAGCCTGAGCGCAAGTGAAGCTATTTCTATCGACAAACTTAAAAATATTGATTGGCAGGTAGAAGATAACGATGCAACCTTCTTGTGGAAGGTTGAAGAATTCAATGATTTGAATGGAAATACCGGCTTAATTAAGTATTATGACAAAGATATGAACGATATCGATATGAGTGATGACAAGATTGATGAAGCTGTAAGAAGCATCAGATATGTCAAATTCATCATTGATGACGATAAATATCCTAACCTTGATGCTAAACGAGGAGAACACTTGATTAGTGTAACCATTAACCGTAATATCAGCGCTTCGGATAATAACTCTGCAACGAAGCTGATTAAGAAAGTCAACATTCCTGTTCATGTAGTTCGTCCGGATTGGGAAGATGTATTCGTAAAGAATGGTGAATGGAACGGCGATAAGTTTGTGACCCGCATCGTTGCAACTAACGCTTATGATTATGCAGAAATCTCAATGAATGCATTCGATGAAATAAAGGGTAGCGAATGGGATGGTGCAGCAGACGGTATCTACCTGACTAAATTGGTATATACAGCAGATGGTAACAACGATGTTCCGGTTGCAAAAGATGGTGAGGTTTTGAAAAATATCACAGGCAAAGCTGTCAAGTTGGATTACAGCACATTGAGACAAGATATTGAAAATACCAAGAAACTTGCTTACAATACCATGCACACTGTTGCCGCTTACAAGATTGGTAATGTTGAAGACTTCACTATTACAGAAGAATTTGATGTACAGTTGCAGTCAATCTTCGAAGGCACTACCTTAATGTACGGTGATAAGAGTGTAGCAACATTGAATGCCGCTGACTATACAATAGACGGTAGCAAGTTGGTACTGAAACTGAAAGGCAATTCAGTTAATGTTACTACTAACGCCTTTAGTGAAGGTATTAAAGCTCCTTATTACATGGAAGACGGTAAGTTTATTCTGAAAAATAGCCTCCCTGTAATGGCAAACGATATTCGTTATGCAGCATCCGCTGATGCAAGCGGTTTGGTAGGAGCAGGAGCAGAAGTTACCGCAACAGGAGTTCAAATTACGAAGACTAGTGGTCAGGTTAACAATGGTGGTACATTTACATTGACTTTCACCGACATCATGGGTGTTCAGACTACTACCAGCATCAATTTTGAACTGAGCAAATAAAAAAATCTTCCCTCTAAATTAAGCTGTAGCCCCATTACGGAGCTGCAGCTTTTAACAGACAAGATTTTTATAAGTTTATCAGAAGAGGTATTCCCAGCTTAATATTGGGAGTACCTCTTTTTTATATTACTTTAGTACAAATGCAATATCCATCATATCCACCCAAATTTCAATAGCCCAACCCGAATATCCAAAACGAAATCACATTCCCGTATCTGCATTTCTGCTCATCCGCCACTTCACATACCTACTAAAGCCTTCAATCTGCTTCTGCCCTTTCTTGTGCCCACTAATCTCGAACGCACAGTTCTGAATCTGAAAATCGAGAATCTATAAATCAGCCAAGATAAAAAACATCTACATTTTTCACCCGTTTATTCCTCATTTCACACCGAATAACCCAACAAAGCTACCGAATAATCCCTAAACGCAAAAACCTCATTTTTACAATCCGACAAAGCTTTGTACCTTGCTTCAAGAAACCGAAAGACAAATCAACTATGGAACGAAGGAGCAAAGCTACATTAGAAATGATTTCCCAGAAACTGAATGCGTGGGAATTACGGAAAGAATACTTGCAAACAGGCATCACCATCATCAAAATGGCTAAGGCATTGGGCATCAACCGTACGTACCTGTCGAATTTCATCAACGATACGTACGCCATGAACTTCAACAACTGGCTGAACGGACTCCGCATCGAAGAAGCCAAGAAACGGATGCTGACCGACCGGCGGTTGCCGATGAGTACACTTGCCGCCATGGTAGGATTCACTGACCTGGCACACTTCAGCAAACAATTCAAACTGAAAGAAGGCATAGCCCCCACCTACTGGCTGCAGAAACAACCGAAACTGAAACCTGTCAGCGGAAATTGACAGGGAAACACCGGAATACCACCAAAAATCACTACCTTTGCGGACGGAGAAACGAAAAATCAATAAAAACAAGATACACATGAATATAGTAGACAAACTGACCGAATCCGTCCAAAAGGGCGTCAAAGAGCTGTATGGCCAGGAAGTTCCGACCCAGATGATACAGTTACAGAAGACCAAGAAGGAATTCGAAGGTCACCTCACACTGGTAGTATTCCCGTTTCTGAAACTCTCAAAGAAGGGCCCTGAACAAACGGCCCAGGAAATCGGCGAGTACCTGAAACAGCACGAAACGGCTATCGCCAGCTACAACGTCATCAAAGGTTTCCTGAACCTGACCATCGCTTCGGACGTATGGATTGAACTGCTGAACCGTATCCATGCAGACGCACAATGGGGTATCCGCAAGGCTGCCGACGACGCTCCGCTGGTAATGATTGAATACTCTTCGCCGAACACCAACAAGCCGCTGCACCTGGGACACGTGCGCAACAACCTGCTGGGTAACGCGCTGGCCAACATCATGGCTGCCAACGGAAACAAGGTGGTGAAGACAAACATCGTGAACGACCGCGGTATCCACATCTGCAAGTCCATGCTGGCATGGCTGAAATACGGCAACGGTGAAACTCCGGAATCATCGGGCAAGAAGGGTGACCACCTGATAGGCGACTATTACGTGGCGTTCGACAAGCACTACAAGGCTGAAGTGAAGGAACTGATGGCCCAATACCAGGCAGAAGGAATGAACGAAGAGGAAGCCAAGGCAAAGGCCGAAGCCAACTCGCCGCTGATGCTGGAAGCCCGCGAAATGCTCCGCAAGTGGGAAGCCAACGACCCGGAAGTACGTAGCCTGTGGAAGAAGATGAACGACTGGGTATACGCCGGTTTCGACGAGACCTACAAGATGATGGGAGTCAGCTTCGACAAAATCTACTACGAATCACAGACATATCTGGAAGGAAAAGAAAAGGTGATGGAAGGCCTTGAAAAAGGATTCTTCTACCGCAAGGAAGACGGTTCCGTATGGGCCGACCTGACTGCCGAAGGACTGGACCACAAGCTGCTGCTCCGTGCCGACGGTACTTCTGTATACATGACACAGGATATCGGTACTGCCAAACTGCGTTTCCAGGATTATCCGATCAACAAGATGATTTACGTGGTAGGTAACGAACAGAACTACCACTTCCAGGTATTGTCTATCCTGCTCGACAAGCTGGGCTTCGAATGGGGAAAAGACCTGGTACACTTCTCTTACGGAATGGTGGAACTGCCGGAAGGTAAGATGAAGAGCCGTGAAGGTACGGTAGTAGATGCCGACGACCTGATGGAAGCCATGATTGAAACTGCCAAGGAAACCAGCAACGAACTGGGCAAGCTGGACGGCTTGACGAAGGAAGAGGCTGATGACATCGCCCGCATCGTGGGTCTGGGTGCCTTGAAATACTTCATCCTGAAAGTGGATGCCCGCAAGAACATGACCTTCAATCCGAAGGAATCCATCGACTTCAACGGAAATACCGGTCCGTTCATCCAGTATACCTACGCACGTATCCAGTCTATCCTGCGGAAGGCCGCCGAAGCCGGTATCAGCATCCCGGCAGTGATTCCGACTGGCATCGAACTGAGCACCAAGGAAGAGGGCCTCATCCAGATGCTGGCCGACTTTACCAACGTAGTGGCACAGGCCGGAACAGACTACAACCCGTCTATCCTGGCAAACTATGCGTACGACCTGGTGAAGGAATACAACCAGTTCTACCACGACTTCAGCATCCTGCGTGAAGAAAACGAAGCCGTGAAGATATTCCGTCTGGCACTGAGCCAGAACGTAGGCAAGGTAGTGAAACTGGCGATGGGTCTGCTGGGAATCGAAGTTCCGGAACGCATGTAATTTCAGACATCTCTTTTTTATACAAAAGCCCGGCCACAACCGGGCTTTTGGCGTTTCCGGACTGACCGACTCTGCCCCTACAGCGTACATCAACGAACTAAAAAACGTAAAATTAAAAGAACCCAACAACTAAATTTCGTACTTTTGTCCATCAAAATACCACACATGGCCAAACAGATATATTACGTTGTATGGAAAGGCGTCACCCCCGGAGTATACACTTCCTGGACCGACTGCCAGCTGCAAATCAAGAACTACAAGGGAGCCCTCTACAAATCGTTCGAGACCCGTGAAGAAGCGGAAGCCGCACTGGCTTCTCCCGCTCATCATTACCTACATCCGTCGAAGGAGAAGGCTCAGAAACCCGTAGGAGAGCCTCAACTGCCCGAAGGATTCGATCTGAACTGTCTGGCCGTAGATGCTGCTTGCAGCGGGAATCCCGGTCCCATGGAATACCGGGGAGTCTATCTGCAGACCGGACAGGAGGTCTTCCATTTCGGACCGGTACACGGGACGAACAACATCGGAGAGTTCCTCGCCATCGTACACGGACTGGCCCTGCTGCAGCAAAAGAACCTGCAGATGCCCATCTATTCCGACAGCCGGAATGCCTTGAGCTGGGTCCGCCAGAAAAAATGCAAGACCAAACTGGAGCGTACCCCAAAGACCGAGCAGCTTTTCCAACTCATCGAACGGGCCGAGAACTGGCTCCGGACACATACCTATACCACTCCCCTGCTGAAATGGGAAACCGAACGCTGGGGAGAAGTTCCCGCCGACTTCGGCCGTAAATAAATCACTGTCATGAAAAAAAGAATCGTATTTCTACTGCTGATATTTCTGAGTTTCTGGGGAGGCTTCCTCCTGCAGAAGCCGCTATTCATGCTCTACAACGGAGCCATCGGAAAAGGCACGGCACTGGCTGACTATTTCCGGGTACTGTATCACGGTGCCAGCCTGGACGCCGCTACTGCCGGTTACCTGACTGCCATCCCGTGGCTGGTTATCCTCATCAGCTTCTGGCTGAAGCGCGTACCGCTCCGGAAGATACTGGGAGGCTACTACCTGCTCATCGCCCTGATAGTAAGCTGTATCGGTATTGCCGACATGAGCCTGTACCCTTTTTGGGGATTCAAGCTGGATGCTTCCATCTTCCAGTACCTGGATTCACCCAAGAATGCCATGGCCAGTGTATCGGCCGGATTCATCGCTTTACGCATTGTATTCATCCTGATACTGGCAGCTCTGCTGAGCCTGTGGTGGTTCGCTGTTACCCCCCAAAAACTGGAAGCGGCACGTCAGCGTCTGGCTGGGACCGGCCTTACCCTGCTGCTGGGAGGTGTACTGTTCATCATCATCCGGGGCGGAGTCACCGAATCGACCTCCAATATCGGACAGACCTATTTCTGCAACGACGAATTTCTGAACCACTCGGCCGTAAATCCGGCCTTCAGCCTGTTGGCTTCAGCCGGGAAGACCCAGAAATACGAAGAAATGTTCGATTTCTTTCCGGAAGAGGAACGGAAAGCTCTGTTCGAAGGTCTCTATCCCACCCAAGGAGAAAACACCGTAGAACTGCTGAATACCCGCCGTCCGAATATCCTGGTCATCCTGATGGAAGGCTTCGGAGGTGTATTTGTAGAGCCGCTGGGGGGAGTGCCGGATGTCAGTCCGAACCTGAACCGTCTGGCGAAAGAAGGTATCTTCTTTACGAACTGCTATGCCAACAGCTTCCGTACCGACCGCGGTACGCTCTGCACATTCAGCGGTTACCAGAGCTTCCCCACTCTCTCTGTCATGAAGATTCCGGCCAAGAGCCGTACCCTACCCGCCCTGGCCGAGAAACTGGTGAAAGAGGGGTATCAGACCGATTTCCTGTACGGGGGTGACATCAACTTCACCAACATGAAGAGTTACCTGTTGGGCAGCGGTTACCAGAAACTGACTGCCGATACGGATTTCCCACTGTCACAGAAACAAAATGCCTGGGGAGTAAATGATGATGTCACCTTCGATTTTCTGTATAATGTTCTGAAAGAACGGAAAACCGGTCCTTGGCACACAGCTTTCCTGACCCTGAGCAGCCACGAGCCGTTTGAGGTACCTTACCACCGCCTGAACGAGAATATACCGAACGCTTTCGCCTTTACAGACGACTGCCTGGGTAAGTTCATCGACCGGATGAAGCAACTTCCTCAGTGGAAGGACCTGCTGATTATCTGTTTGCCGGACCACGGCTTTTACTACCCGAGAGAAGGATTCGCCCAATCTCCACGCATTCATCATATCCCGATGCTTTGGCTGGGTGGAGCCGTCAAACAACCGATGGTGATAGACAGACTGATGAACCAGACAGATTTGGTGGCCACACTGTTGGGACAATTGGGACTGAATCACGATGAATTCAACTTCAGCCGCAACGTATTGGGCAAGGAATATACCTATCCTTTTGCCTATTATACGTATAACAATGGAGTAGCTTTCATTGACAGTACCGGAGTAACTGTGCTGGACAATAATTCCGGACAAACGGTTATGGATGAACCTGTGCCCAGTGAACGCCGTCTGAAGCTGGGGAAGGCTATCCTGCAAAGTTCGTATGATGATTTGGGGAGAAGGTAATCTCTCTCTCTTTACTTTTTCTTTTTGACGACAAAAAGAAAAAGGTAACAAAAAGAAAAACCGCCGGCTTCCGTTTTGAGGCGGCTGCGAAGCGTTTCCCGTCGGAAGCGCAGGAACTCGCTTCGCTCAAACAGCCTGCGCTTCT
>ERZ780076.433-NODE-433-length-19988-cov-3.656499_pt1 | contig 19988 bp, 19 predicted proteins | sample MGYA00511022_ERZ780076 | MGnify/ENA primary metagenome ERZ780076 (study PRJEB29588, sample SAMEA2148733) | human gut metagenome | biome: human gut; feature: human-associated habitat; material: faeces | place: Denmark | collected 2008/2010 ... | reverse complement strand
GTATTAGTTTTTTTTTAAGGTAAAAAGATTGTTTTCAGGATAACGATGCAAATATAGGCGCTTTTCGTGATACTAACCAAATTAAAAAACATGTCTTATAACATCTTTTTGAGAAATCATTTAAGTTTATTATCATTTCAAAGCATTTTTCTACACCTGCAATCGTTTTCAATGGACAAATATAAGGCTATTTTCCATGAAACACTGAAATTATCCTAAAATTTTGTTTATTTCTTATCATTTAAGTAGTGTTCGTCTGTCCACCCACTATGTTTTAACACTTTTGCGTCGATAAAGAACACTATTTCTTCGGCAATATTCGTGATGTGGTCGCCGGAACGCTCCAACTTGCGGAACACGCTCACCAGGTTCAGACAAGAGAGTGCACTCTCCGGATGCCGGCTGATGTAGTCGGCAAGAATGGCAGTGGCCTCAGCATTGATTTCATCCAGCATATTGTCCTTGGCAAACACGGCGGTAGCCAGTTCCTGGCTCTCCTCCTGAAGCGCCTGTTTTGCCTGTTCGAGCATGGAGAGTACCTGGGCTATCATCTCTTCGAGACGGAGTTGCTTGACCAGCTCAGTATCCAAAGCAGGTTCATGGCAGTTGAGGGCAAAGCGGGCAATGCCCTCTGCAAAGTCGCCCAGACGCTCCAGGTTCGTATTGATTTTGAGCATGGCAAGCACAAAGCGCAGGTCGATGGCAACGGGGTTGTAAAGGGCAATGATGTCTTCCACGTCGCTGTCTATTTTCAGTTCGAAAGCATTGACACGACGTTCGCGCACCAATACCTGCTGGGCCAGTTCCCGGTCCAGCGTAAGCACGGCATCACCTGCACGGTCGAGCTGATTATATACCAGGGTCCACATTTCGTCTATTTCCTTTTTCAGCAAGACGAGTTCAGATTCGATAAACTTCACCATAATGTTTCTATTTTAAGATTACTTTTGTACAACTTATTTTTGCTTGTATGGAACAATCCGCTACCCGAAGCGTCCCGTGATGTAGTTCTGCGTCTCCACCTTGTCGGGATTCGTAAATATCTTCCGGGTATCTCCAAACTCCACCATCTCACCCATATAGAAGAAAGCCGTATTATCACTGACACGCGCAGCCTGCTGCATGTTGTGGGTGACGATGACGATAGTGTACTGCTTCTTCAACTCGTGGATAAGCTCTTCCACTTTGGCGGTGGAGATGGGGTCGAGGGCGGATGCCGGCTCATCCATCAGCAGGACTGAAGGAGACACCGCCATGGCACGGGCTATGCAGAGACGTTGCTGCTGACCGCCGGAGAGGGCGTAGGCAGAGACTTTCAGCTTGTCCTTCACCTCGTCCCAAAGGGCGGCGCCTTTCAGGGTTTCTTCCACCCGCTGACGGATGAAGGCGTTATCGGTGATGCCATTCACACGGAGTCCGTAGGCAACGTTCTCGAAGATGCTTTTTGGGAAAGGATTGGGCCGCTGGAACACCATGCCCACGTTCTTGCGGAGTTCGTCCACTTGCACTCCTTTTCCATAGATGTCTTGTCCGTCAATGCGTATCTCGCCGGTCAGACGGGTGTCGGGAATCAAATCGTTCATGCGGTTCAGCAGGCGCAGGAAGGTAGACTTTCCACAGCCCGAGGGGCCGATGAAGGCTATCACAGACTTCTCCTCAATGTCCATGCTGATGCCTTTCAGGGCATGGAAATCGCCATACCAGAAATTCACGTCACGGGTTTCTATCTTGTTCTTCATACCTATTGTATATGTTTTCAATTCGTCTTAATCTTCTTCTCAAAGTATTTCCGCAGGGCGTTTGCCAACAGGTTCACCAGGAGGATAATGAGTATCAGCACCAGTGCCGTGCCGTAGGCAATGGGAAGCTGCGCTTCCATATCGGTGCCGCTGGTAGAGATGACGTAGAGGTGATAAGGAAGCGCCATGCACTGGTCGAAGATACTTGCAGGCAGCTGTGGCAAGAAGTAGGCGGCACAGGTGAAAAGGATGGGTGCCGTCTCGCCCGAAACACGCCCCAGCGCCAGAATCAGTCCAGTAATGATATTGGGCATCCCCATCGGCAGGATGACATGCCAGATGGTCTGAAGCTTGGTAGCTCCCAACGCGCGGCTTCCCTCGCGCATGCTGTCGGGGATGGCTTTCAGCGCTTCTTCCGTGGTGCGGATAACCAAAGGCAGACTTAGCAGACCCAGCGTCAACGAACCTGCCAGGATGCTGTCTCCAAAATCCATATAGTTGACGAACAGCGCCATGCCAAACAGACCGAACACGATGGAAGGGATGCCGCTCAGATTATTCGTCATCATCCGTATGAAGCGTACCACCCAGCCTTTCGGCACATACTCATTCATATAAATACCACTCATCACTCCCACCGGAAAAGCAAACAAGGCACTGCCCGCCATCAAGCAGAACGTACCTACAATGGCAGGAAGGATTCCGCCGGCAGTCATACCGTTGGTAGGAGCCGTAGTGAGGAACTCCCAATCGATGACTCCTATACCTTTATATATAATGAAGCCGAGGATTGCAAAAAGAATCCCCACCACACTTAGGCTCAACAGACGGAACAAGCCGAATGCCACGTTTTGCGAAAGATGCTTTCTATTGACCATATCTACCTTCTTTTATTTTCGTCTTGGCGAAACTGCTTCCACCGTGAAGTTTATCAATAAACTGATGAAGAACAGCACGACACCCAGCAGGAACAATGCTTCGTAGTGAGCTCCGCCGGCAGGCGCTTCGCCTAGTTCGGCGGCAATCGTTGCCGGAATGGTGCGCAGCGGTTCCAGGATGGTATGGGGAATGACGGCGGCGTTCCCTAAACCCACCACCCCCGCCATCGTCTCGCCTATGGCACGTCCGATGCCCAGGACAACGCCCGAAGTGATTCCCGAAACAGAGAAAGGTATCACCACCTTATATATAGTCTGCCATTGCGACGCTCCCAGTGCCAGACTGGCTTCACGCATGGCACGAGGGCAGTTTCTCATCGCATCTTCCGTCACCGTAATGATGGTGGGCAGTGCCATAATGGCAAGCACAATACTGCCCGCCAGCCCGCTCTCGCCGACCGGCAAGTCGAAGACCTGCTGCAAAAAAGGCACAATGACAATCAAACCGAAAAAGCCGTAGACCACCGACGGTATGCCACTCAGCAACTCAATGATGGGCTTCAGCAGATTCCTTACCCGGGAATTGGCTACCTCCGACATATAGATTGCCACCGACAGACCAAACGGCAATGCAAAGAGGATGGCAAACAGACTGACCCACAGCGTCCCCGTAATGAGCGGCAAAAAGCCGAACTGCGCAGCAGGTGTTGCCGTGGGAAACCATTCGGCACCGGCAAAGACGTCCTTCACCGAAATGGTGTTGTCTTTCAGCAGATGCACCGAATCCGGACGGACAATGAACTGCTGCGGTACAAAGGCTATAATGCCAGGCGTACGCTCCACCAGCTCCGTAATGCAAGCACCTGCATTTTCATAGGAAGCGCCCAACTGCTCTTCCGTATAATACTGTGTGATGTCCTCCAAACGGAAAAGGCGGATAGGAAGGTCCTCCCCTCCCACTTCGTTCCAGTTTGTCAGCTCTTCATCAAAGACATTCTTTATCTGTGCCGGAGTCAGTTCGCCCACCCGGTTCTCCTTATTCAAGGCCAATACATACCCTTCTTCTATCACCTTGCTGCTGAACAAGCCCAGCGCTTCGGAAAAGAGGAACACGACGATAAGTACGATGGTAAGACTCGTCACAAAGCCGCTACAAGCCAGTATACCTTCTACAATCTTCTCAAAAATCTTTTTCATGTTGCCTATTGATTTCTGTATGCAAAGGAACGGGCCGGATGTTAAGGCAGTGTGACTAACGTTTGAAAGAAATGTTTCAAAGGTGTTACAAAACTATTACAACGACTCAAAGCACATTCCATGTAACACATTTGTAATATCCATTACCTTAATTTGCATCATGTGTTTACCCTATTTGCACCATGTGTTTTATGAAGACAAGAAAATTACTCCTACTCCTCGCCCTGGCAGCTGCCACCACTGGCATGCAGGCGCAACGCATCAAAGGCAGCGACACCGTGCTCCCCATAGCGCAGCAGACCGCCGAACGCTTTATGACCCTGAACCCCTCTGCCCGTGTCCCCGTGACCGGCGGTGGAACCGGTGTCGGTATTTCAGCCCTGCTGGACCAGACCACGGACATCGCCATGGCTTCCCGCGCCATCAAGTTCAGCGAAAAGATAAAAGCCAAAGCTGCCGGAGAAGACCTGGTGGAAGTACCCATCGCCTACGATGCCCTTGCCGTAGTGGTCCACCCCTCCAACCCGGTGAAACAACTGACCCGCCAACAACTGGAAGATATCTTCCGGGGCAAAATCACCAACTGGCAGCAAGTGGGCGGAGACGACCGCAAAATCGTAGTCTACTCCCGCGAGACTTCCTCCGGTACCTACGAGTTCTTCAAGGAAAGCGTACTGAAAAACAAGAACTACATGAGCAGCAGTCTCTCCATGCCTGCCACGGGAGCCATTATCCAATCCGTCAGCCAAACTCGCGGAGCCATCGGATATGTGGGTCTAGCCTATGTATCACCGCGTATCAAGACACTCGCCGTTTCATACGACGGGCAGCATTATGCCGCTCCCACGCTGGAGAATGCCATCAATAAGACTTATCCGATAGTACGCCCGCTATACTATTATTATAACCGAAAAAACGCCTCGGTCGTAGCCCCTCTGCTCGATTTCATCTTGTCTGCCGCAGGACAGAAAATCATCAAAGAGAGCGGATATATCCCGGTACATAAAGAATAAATCTTCATTCTTCATTCTTCATTCTTCATTTTTTTACCCTATCTTTGTCCCCACGATACGAAAATAGTAACATTATGGCAGAAATAAAGAGCGAAGAAACAAGCGAAAAAAAGAGCTTGAACTTCATTGAGCAAATAGTAGAAAACGATTTGAAAGAGGGTAAAAACGGGGGAAAAGTACAGACACGCTTCCCGCCCGAACCAAACGGTTACCTCCACATCGGACACGCCAAGGCCATCTGCCTTGATTTCGGTATTGCCGCCGCACACGGCGGTGTCTGCAACCTGCGTTTCGATGACACCAATCCCACCAAAGAAGATGTGGAATACGTAGAGGCCATTAAGGAAGACATCCAATGGCTGGGCTACAAATGGGGTAACGAATATTACGCTTCCGACTATTTCCAGCAATTGTGGGACTTCGCTATCCGCCTCATCAAAGAGGGCAAAGCATACATCGACGAACAGACTTCCGAGCAGATTGCCGCCCAGAAAGGAACTCCCACCCAGCCCGGTGTGGAAAGTCCCTACCGCAACCGTCCTATCGAAGAAACACTGGATTTGTTCCAGAAGATGAACAGCGGCGAGATTGAGGAAGGTGCCATGGTGCTCCGTGCCAAGATAGACATGGCAAGCCCCAACATGCACTTCCGCGACCCTATCATCTACCGCGTAGTGAAGCATCCGCACCATCGCACGGGCACCACTTGGAAGGCTTATCCGATGTACGACTTCGCCCACGGGCAAAGCGACTTCTTCGAAGGCGTGACACACTCGCTCTGCACACTGGAGTTTGTGCCCCACCGTCCACTCTACGATCTCTTCGTGGACTGGGTGAAGGAAGGCAAAGACCTCGACGATAACCGCCCCCATCAGTATGAGTTCAACAAACTGAACCTCAGCTATACGCTGATGAGCAAGCGCAACCTGCTGACTCTGGTCAAGGAAGGTCTGGTAAACGGTTGGGACGACCCCCGCATGCCGACCATCTGCGGTTTCCGCCGTAGGGGATACTCTCCGGAGTCCATTCATAAGTTCATCGACAAAATAGGATATACAACCTACGATGCGCTCAATGAATTCGCCCTGCTGGAAAGCGCCGTGCGCGAGGACTTGAACGACCGCGCCACCCGCGTATCCGCCGTACTGAATCCGGTGAAGCTTATCATCACTAACTATCCCGAAGGGCAAGTGGAAGAGATGGAAGCCGTCAACAACCCCGAACATCCCGAAGAAGGCAACCACGTCATCGAGTTTAGCCGCGAACTCTGGATGGAGCGCGACGACTTCATGGAAGATGCTCCGAAAAAATACTTCCGCATGACACCAGGACAAGAGGTACGTCTGAAGAACGCGTACATCGTGAAATGCACCGGCTGCAAGAAGAACGACGCCGGTGAAATCACCGAAGTATATTGCGAATACGACCCCGATACCAAGAGCGGTCTGCCCGGAGCCAACCGTAAGGTGAAAGGCACCATCCACTGGGTAAGTTGTGCCCACTGCCTCGAAGCAGAAGTGCGTCTCTACGACCGTCTGTGGAAAGTGGAGAACCCGCGCGACGAGCTTGCCGCCATCCGCGAAGCGAAGAACTGCGACGCACTGACAGCCATGAAAGAAATGATCAACCCCGACTCCCTGAATGTGCTGCCCTGCTGCTACATCGAGAAGTACGCTGCCGGCATGCAGCCCCTCTCCTACCTGCAGTTCCAACGTATCGGTTATTTTAATGTTGACAAAGATTCTACGCCAGAAAAAATGGTATTCAACCGTACTGTAGGTCTGAAAGACGTTTGGGGTAAAATCAATAAATAAGAATATGAGTAAAAAAAACCTGCTGTCCGGAAGAGACAAAGAACTGCAAGAAATGGCAGAACAATATGAAGCTGCCAAAGCAGAGAACAGAACCATCTATCTGGACGCAGACGACTTAGCCGACCTCGCAGACTGGTATGCCGTGCATCATAAATATGCCATGGCTACCGAGGTCGTAGAGTATGGCTTGGGAATACATCCGGATAATACGGCTCTGCTGGTGGAACAGGCATACTTGTTCCTCGACACCCAGCATAAAGAGCAAGCCAAGGATATATTGGAACGGATTGCCGAAGAATCTTCCGAAGTGAAAGTGCTGAAAGCCAACCTACTGTTGGGCGAAGGCAAAGAAGAAGAAGCAGAAGCGATACTCGACAGCATAGACGATAAGGACGACCTGGCCAACATCGTCGATGTATCCTATATGTACATTGACATGGGATTCCCGGAAAAAGCATTGACATGGCTGACGCGCGGACTCGAAAAATATGCCGAAGAAGAAGCCTACCTTGCCGTCACCGGCGATTGTTACTATGCCCAGGGACTGTTTGAAAAAGCCACCTTCTTCTTCAATAAGCTGATTGACAAGAATCCGTATTCGGCTCCTTACTGGTTTGGACTGGCCCGTTGCTACTTTGACCAGCAGATGTTCGACAAAGCAATCGAAGCATGCGACTATGCCACGGTGGCCGATGACGAGTTTGCCGATGCCTACTTGATGAAAGGACATTCCTTCTTCCAATTGGGAAATGAGGAAAGTGCCATGGAAAACTACCTGCAAGCCGAAAAGTTCCATCTCGTCTCCCACGGTTTCATCAACACCTTCATCGGCCTGAACAAAACCTCCAAAGGAGAGTGGAAAGAAGGATACGACTATCTGGAAAAAGCCATAACGGCCGAAGACAGCCATGACTTCGCCTTGCCCTCCCTTTATGCCAATGCGGCCCTATGCCTGCACAAGATGGGAAAAAAGCGCAAAGCCCACCAATATTGTAAAAAAGCATACGACTTGGCACCCGAAGAGATAGACCCGTATCTGATTGAGGGGCGCATCTACATGGAAGAAGGTGAGTATGAGAAAGGTGTGAAGAGATGGGCCAAAGCCTTAGAGTATGCCCCCTATGCGGATACCTGGCACGAAATAGGCATGTGTAGCATGGAAATAGGACAACTGAGCTATGCCAAGCTGGCCTTTGAACATGTCAAAGAGATGGAGCCGGACTTTGAAGGTATCAACGAAAGGCTGACCTCTCTGTATATGCTGCTCAAAGACAAAGAGAACTTCATGAAGTACAACCAGCTGTGCGAACATCCGTTCAGGCTGGAAGAGCTGGATAGATTACAGCAGATACTACAAGAAGATAATCAGGAAGAGCTGGCCCTAGTGATGAAGAATATTTTCAATGCATTACAATAACAGTAATTATATACCACTAATCTAGCAAATGGAATCAGTAGCCTTTATCCAATGGTGTCTCGACCACCTCAATTACTGGACCATCACTTTATTGATGGCCATTGAAAGTTCGTTTATTCCCTTCCCCTCGGAAGTTGTAGTCCCTCCTGCCGCTTGGAAAGCCGCCAACAATGACAACATGAATATATATCTGGTGGTATTGTTTGCAACCATAGGGGCAAATATCGGAGCATTGATAAACTACTATCTGGCAAAATGGCTGGGACGCCCCATCATTTACAAGTTTGCCAACAGCCGTTTCGGGCACATGTGCCTCATCGACGAAGCCAAAGTGCAACATGCGGAGGAATACTTCGATAAGCATGGAGCCGTATCAACCTTTGTCGGCCGCCTGATACCTGCTGTTCGCCCGTTGATATCCATCCCTGCCGGTCTAGCACGCATGAAGCTGGGAACTTTCTTGCTGTACACCACCTTGGGTGCAGGCCTTTGGAATTCCATCCTGGCTTTTATCGGCTATTACTTGTCCACAGTACCCGGCATTGAGAACGAGGAACAGCTGCTTGCCAAAGTAACGGAATACAGCCATGAGATAGGCTATATATTTATCGGCATCGGCGTACTCATCGTGGCATTCTTCATCTATAAAGGCATGAAGAAGAAATAAAAAAGAAAACGGCATGATAATAAAAAAGCGGTGGACAGCATGATAAATTCTGTCCACCGCTTTTTATTGTTTATCCCAAATCCAAACTTTCTACTTTACAGCTGCAATAGCTTTATCATAATCTGGTTCTTGCGTAATTTCAGGTACCAATTCCGTATAGGCAATCTTACCATCCTTACCGATAACCACTACCGAACGCGCCAATAGACCTGCAAGCGGTCCGTCGGCCATGCGTACCCCGTAGTTTTCATCAAAATCGGAGAAACGGAAATCAGACAAAGGAATCACATTCTCAATACCCTCCGTTGTACAGAAACGTGCATGTGCAAAAGGCAAATCCTTGGAGATTGCCAACACTACCGTATCGGGCAGGCCAGCAGCCAGTTTGTTGAACTTACGTACAGAAGTAGCGCACACACCAGTGTCAAGGCTGGGGAAAATATTCAAAATAACATTCTTCCCGTTCAGTTCCTTCAAAGAGAATGAAGACAAATCTGTTTTTACCAATTCGAAATCGGGGGCAACAGAGCCCACCTTTATAAATTCACCGATAACCTTTACCGGTTGTCCTTTAAATTTTGTTGTAGCCATAGTTTTATCAAATTATATGTATACATAACAAATTACATACAGAAAAAGTTCACCCGAAACTTTTTTCCAGATAAACTGTTATTCTACGGACGAATTAATGATAATCACTTAAAAAATTAAATTCACATGAAAACTATTTTTGACGAACTTAAGCAGGAAGTAAAGAATTGGTGGATTTCACTCATTCTTGGTATTCTTTATGTAATAGTGGCTATAAGCCTGATGTTCTCCCCTCTCAGCGGGTATGCGGTATTGAGCATTCTGTTCAGCGTCTCCATGTTGTTCAGCGGTCTGCTGGAAATATCCTTTGCAGTAAGTAACCGTAGAAGGGTATCCAGTTGGGGATGGTATCTGGCTGGAGGTATCATCGACATGATTCTGGGATTCTACCTGATAGCCTACCCGATGCTCAGCATGGAAGTCATTCCGTTCATCATCGCCTTCTGGCTGATGTTCCGCGGCTTCTCATCCGTAGGCTATGCCATGGACCTCAAAAGATACGGGACAAGAGACTGGGGATGGTATGTTGCTTTCGGTATTCTTGCCGTCATCTGCTCGCTCATCATCTTGTGGCAACCTGCAGTAGGCGCCCTTTACGCCGTGTACATGATTTCGTTTGCATTCCTGATTATAGGTTTCTTCCGTATCATGCTGTCATTCGAGCTGAAAAACCTGCACAAGTGTGGGAAAGAGTGGAAGGAAAAGAAAGAAGTATCAGCCGAATAAGTAGCCCACACGAAGCGTGTCAAAAGGAATCCCACCTTTGACACCTTCGTTTAGCCGAATTGCTCAATAACGTCTCAGAAAACGGAACATCGTAGTCCGTGACACTCCCATCTGCCGGGCAAGTTCGGCACACGACTCTCCTCTTTGGTGCTCCCTTACAAGCTTCCTCTTGTTCGCATAGAGTATCTTCATTTTGGGTGTGTCTCCTTTCTTCCTGCCCAGATGTTTTCCCTCCTTCCTCCGTCGTTCCAGTGCTTCTTTGGTGCGCATGGAAATCAGATTACGCTCTATCTCGGCCATCAGTCCAAAAGCAAATCCCAGCACTTTGCTATTGATGTCATTCTGGAACACATACCCCTCTTTGGTACTGTACAGCACCACTCCCCTTTTGATGCAGGAGTTAAGAATGGTCATTATCTCCAGCAGTGTCCGGCTAAGCCGCGAAATCTCCGTTATAATCAAGGAGTCTCCCGGTTTCATCCGGTCCAACAAGCCCGCCAGTTTACGCTCTTTGCTACTCACTTTTCCGCTGACCGTCTCCATGTACCATCTGTCGATGCTCAACCCATTCTTCTCCGCAAAGCGTATAATTTCCTCGCGCTGATTCTCTAAAAACTGTTTTTCTGTACTTACTCTTAAATAAGCTACTACTGCCATAAATTTTGTTGTTTTTTTATTGGTTTTCTCAAACATTTTTTTTTCTGTATTACCTATAAAATAACCTCCCACTGCCATAATTGATAAACGTTTATTGGTTATTATTCACCACCAAAGAACGGTTATTCAAGTAAGAGTGGCAACACACAACTATGACTCTCTATCACAGAGGATCACATTATGGACATCCCCCAAAGCCAGGGAAGACTTCTCGGTAACCATCTTAAATATGCCTATAAACAAAGAAAACAGCCCCACTGAAGCTGTTTTCTGAAATTAGTTCATAAAAAATTGATACTATGTAGTTTCATAGTATACTCTTCTTCATTTCATTCACTATGTATCTCACATCCTCATCCGTCACATAAGGACCACTCGGCAAGCAAAGACCACGTTTGAACAAGCCCTCACTGACACCATTCACATAGGCAGGATTAGCCGAATAAACCGGCTGGAGGTGCATGGGCTTCCATAAGGGACGGCTCTCGATACCGGCTCTGTCCAAGCAAACACGCATGGCCTCTACATTACGGTTAGGCTCACAAGAAGTATGGGCACTCACTGACTCATGCGTAACACCGGCGGCACCACCTACGGCGCCTTTTACTGTCTCACGGTAGGCATCCTCCTCACCTCTCACATGCAGATTCCCGTCAAGCAGTACCGTGTTCAGCCAATAATTGCTGTCATAACGTCCGGAAGGATTCTCATGAAGCGTAATTCCCTCCACATCGGCCAACAACTTACGATACAGACCGCACAGATGCTTATGGTGCGCTATATGCTCATCCACCACCGTCATCTGACCGCGGCCGATACCTGCACAAATATTACTCATCCTATAATTATAGCCTATACGCTCATGCTGGTAGTAGGGATAGGACTCACGGGCCTGGGTAGCATAGAACATTATCTCACGCTTGGACTCTTCATCAGGGCAAATCAAAGCACCGCCACCGCTGGTAGTTATCATCTTGTTGCCATTGAAGGAAAGCACGCCGTATTTGCCAAAAGTTCCGAGGACTTGCCCGTCAAACTTGCTTCCAAAGCCTTCGGCGGCATCCTCTATGACCGGAATATCATATTTATCTGCCACCGACATGATTTGGTCTATCTTGTAGGGCATCCCATACAAAGCCACCGGAACAATCGCTTTGGGCTTCCGACCGGTCTTGTCGATACGGTCCCTGATAGCCTGCTCCAGAAGAACCGGGTCCATGTTCCATGTATCAGCCTCAGAATCCACGAATACCGGAGTAGCACCGAGGTAGGTCACCGGATGGGAAGAGGCACAAAAGGTAAAGCTCTGTACTATCACTTCATCACCCTGACCAACTCCGCAAGCAAGCAGGGCCAGATGCACAGCAGCAGTACCGGCACTTAAAGCCACCACCTTTTTATTCCGCCCAATGAAGCGTTCCAAATCCTGCTCGAAGGCATTCACGTTCGGTCCGAGAGGAACAACCCAGTTGGTATCAAAGGCTTCTTGTATGAAGCCCATCTCCTTGCCGCTCATGTGGGCGAGGCAAAGATATATTCTCTTATCCATTTCTTTGTAAAATAAATCAGGTTCATTCGACAGAAGAAGAACTCTTCCGCCTCACATAATAGGGGATAAATAGCCAATAAAACAGCCTATAAATATACTTCCGGCTGAAAGTTCTCATAATTCTCACCATGACCGGGATATAAACGACACCCCTTCGATAAAGAAAGAATACGTTGTCGGGATAGTTCTGCGGATACTTTATTGCTGTTAGGAAATGAAGCGGGCACCTTTAGCCCTGGTATAAACGCATCACCTGTAAACAAACAATTGCCAAACTTGTAAGTCAGGCAACTTCTATCATGACCGGGAGTCTCATAAACTTCCACTCCAGCACTTCCATATAAATATACAGTATCCCCTTCTTTCAGTTCTTTCATGACACTATAATGTTGAAATACATAAGGGCACAAACTATAGCGCGATAAATTCAATTTATCGGAGTACAAGCCTTCCTTTCCCAAAGCAGAGATATAGATGGGAGTTTCCGGATATTCATCAATGATGGAATCCAAGCCATATATATGATCAAAATGGGAATGGGTAATGAAAATACCTTTCAAATGTAATCCCCGATTGTTTATGTTCTCAATTATAGGGGCAGGATCTCCACAATCAATCAAAAAACACAGGTCACAATTCCTGCTTATTGCCAAATAGGTATTTGATTCAAATACAGAATTGACAATCCGAACAATCTCAATCATTTCCACTTTGCCCGTCAACAAAGAGGGCCGCCCAAGGTATTCCATCTGACCAATCTGTCAATCAGAAACAGTCCATCCCACGGCATTTCAAAGTTCAACATCCTGCCTATCAAAGGGCATCGGGCAACACCTGCCATTGTAGCCTTATTTGCAAAATCAATGGCCTTATCTTCAGGAGCGGCAATGCCAATCGTCTGGATATAATCCTGAACATGTACCAATGCATCATTTATGTGATCCACCGGATGTACCATAAGCACACGTGAATACACTGGCTTACAAAGTTCATTATCCTCTGAATAAAGTACTGTCCATGACATCGTATCACTTCCCCAAACTCTACCTTTAAAATCATACACTCCCCTGGACGAGTGAACAGCAGATATCTGTTCCGGAGACATGAATGGTTTAGGAATTTGGGCTTCCGTTTTTGGAAATGCCTCCGCTAAAATTTCACAGAAACGCTCAGGGGTAACTATTCCTCCTTTCTCAATATAAAGATTATGAGGTGATGCACAACCGGACTGGTCAAAAACAGATACATCTACCGACACTCGTCTTGCCAATTTCTTCGCAGCATGCTCCGATGACAGTTCCTCCCTAGCAATTACCGCATAAGACAATTTGGGGCCGAAAACAACTGTTTCACAGTCAATCATCGAAGGATACTTTGCCACCGTCTCAACAGCCTCTTTCCCCCCCCATGCAATTCTGACCTGGGCAGACCCGGACATCAACTCTCCCAATTTTTTGGCATCTCTCGAGAAATATACAACAGCCACAGTATCCATCAGAGCCGAACCTTCAAGTGTATAGCCATCCTCAGTTGTATAAGTAACCCCCTCAAACGCACTCAAAAGCGCACGGAACACACCGTCATCCTTGGCAGAGACCTTTAATAAGTTCACATTTTTAGTTATGATACATTGGACCAAGGCAAACACACCTAATATTTGTACATTGCCTGCCATCCAATGACAAGCCAGTCCTCGCGAATTTGCCTTCAAGAAATGTTTTGAAGAATTTGGAAAATGCAAGAAGGTATCGCAATACCTTATATTCCCCCTCAGACCCTCTTCGGCTATCTGCCTTAAATGAGACGCTTCACACCAATTCGACAAGAACAGCAAGCCTTTGTCCTTCAAAAAGGAAAAACGTTCATCGGACAGCCATTTCTTTGCGACTTCACCAATGATGCCAATCAGTGCCTCGACCGGTTGCTGCTGAAGCCAGTCCAGTTTATCATTCAGACAAGAAATAATACCCTGCAGCTGCTCCTCTCCCGTATTTCCTTTCAAAGTTCCCCTAAAATATTGAATGTCCAGATGAGAGTCCGACTTTATTTCCGTCCCTTCTTTCTGTTGAAACACCAACTTGGAGGAAAGAATATCCCCACATCCTCTGACCTCCGCTTTCTTCAACCGTCCGACAATACGGAACCTCTGTCCCGGACGTCCATAAGGACAAGGCGAATCTTCCAGAATGCCGATATCATCTGTCAATACTACATTGCCCGGATAAGAATGAGGAATAGGAGTTATAAATTCAAGCATCCCTTCCTTTCCCGCCGGAAGGACACTTCTTGTAACGGTATCGCGGGCCAGGACTTTCACATAAGAAGAGGCATGCTTACAGCCACAGGCACAATCCGGATAATTCAACCCCATCTGCTCTGTAAATCCATAAATGTCGATGACATCTTCCGGACAAATGCCAAAGCACCGCGCTAATTGCTCATTAAAAAGTTCTTTGCTTATTTTCTCACTTTCCAATTTTTTCCAACCGCCAATATGGATTATCTTGGAACCTTTAGGCAAATGCAGTCTCACATCTGATTCCAGTATTGACTTCAATACATGTTGATACAATATATAAGTGAATCCAAAAACCACAACAGGCTGTCCGGATGGCAATTCTTTTATAAATGCCTGAATGCCTTCCACATCAAAATATGAGAGACCATTCTCATCCGCTTTCAGAAAATAACCGACTTTACTCGCAAACTTAAGATACCCGGTCACCGCGGCAAATCTTGCTCCAAGCAATTTTCTGGAGGCAGAACGGGGATCAATATCCATAATCAGGAAAGGTTTCCTCTCTTTGCCAATGAATTCACTGACCACCTTTACCATTGCTTTACCTTGTCTTTTTGCTGTTATCTTATCAATGACTACGGTACTCGGTATTCCAGAAGTGGCAGAGGACTGTAATGCCAAAGTCAGTTCTTCCCGGGGAACTGAATTCAGGTTGAATCCCAATTCCTTGAACACACTGACGGCCACTGGCGGAAGTCCATCCACCGAATGAATCGGCTCATGAGGATTAAAGTTCTTCCTCTCACAAAAATGCCGATACATCTCATTGTGCTCATAGTGGAAAACAAGCTCATCACGCAGAGCTTCCATAAACAAATTATCACATTCTTCACTCCCATCATAAGGAGGTCTGTTCAACAGTTCTTCAACCATGCTTCGTTCATTCATAATCATTTCAATAATAACCGTTGTATCTTGCCCGATGTTGTTCGGGGAATACTATCAATATGTTCCAGATAGACCGGTATCTTATAATTCTCCACCAGAGCCGCCATCTCTTTCCGGACCCTTTCATCATCCTCTTCCGTCAGGCAGCCAACGATGAAAGCCTTCACGACTTCTCCCATCACATCATCATGCACACCGATGCATGCAGACTCCTCAATACCCGGAATGGAGTTCAAGGCCTCTTCGACCTCAATCGGACTGACTTTTTTCCCGCCGACATTGATAATCTCCTTTTTACGGCTTTTCAGGTATATATAGCCGGAGTGATCAATGTAGCCCCAATCTCCGGTTTTGAAATAGCCGTTATAAAAATCATTCCTGAAGATATCTTCTGATACTCCCCAATAGCCAGCACACACATGTCCGCCCTTTACGCACAACTCGCCCTCCTGCCCTGCCGCAAGTAAATTTCCTTGTTCATCACAAACGACAATTTCCGTACCGGGAGAAGACTTGCCCACTGAATCCAAATGTTCCATATCGGTATGGAAATCGATAAAAGCGCTTCTCGAAGCTTCGGTCAACCCATAGTGCATACATATCTTGGTATCAGGCAACAGACGCATCAATCTCTCTTTCTCAGTTTTCGGCATAAATGCACTGCCTATCTCTATATACCTCAATTGGGAGGCATATCGGGCAATCCTATCCGCACTCATCTTGGCAATATAGGCCCAGCTGGCAGGCACCATACCAAAACCAGTGACCCTGCATCTTTCTATCTCACCGAAGAATCTCTTCATGCTGGCAAAGCTGCCCAAGAGGATTAGAGTGGCGCCTTTAGCCAGTACACATCTCAGCCGGCCCAAGCCGAAAGAATGACTGATAGGCAAAGCCAGCAATTCAATATCCTCGGAAGTATTCCCTATGAAAGTATTTATATTATTTGCAGCGGACAATTGGTTGGAGTAGGACAAAACCACCCCTTTGGGCATACCGGTGGTACCGGTAGTAAACAGAAGGTCGGCAATATCCCTCTCTTGAGGAAAAACCACATCAAAATCCTTATCGAATCCTATCTCTGTGAACGGAAGCACCTCATGTCCCCCTTTATTGCGTAGCTCGCCGATAATCATGGAAGGTGCTGCACAATCAATGATCCTTTCCAGACGGGTTACATTGGTCTCCGGATCAATCGGGACACAAATACACCCTGCCAGATGCGCTCCAAAATAGGCATAAATGAAATCTATATTTTTACTTGCAGAGACAATGATCCGGTCGCCCTTTCCCACTCCCTTAGAAATGAAATAGGCAGCCGTATGCTTGATATTGTTCCACAAGACACGATAAGAGACAGTCACTTCCCCCGAAATGACGGCCGTCTTTTCGGGAGAAGTAATTGAATGCCGATATATGATTTCCTCTATCACCATAATTATTACAACTTTTCCTCCACAGCTGCTATGATATCATGGACATCTTCCAGATCCATCATCTCTTCCGGCTCAAAATTGATATCAAAGGCCTCTTCTACATTAGAAAGGATTGTCAAATGTCCCATAGAATCCCATTGGGGAAAATCACCGATTGTACTATTCTCATTAACATTGGATACTTCCGTTTCACAGACAGAAGCTACAATCTCAAATACTTTTTCTTTTACGTTCATAATCTATCTATTTATAAATGACATAATCCGTTCTACGACTTTATCAGTTGATAATCCGTTCTGTTCCATCATATAAGGATAGTCACCCACTATGGAAAAACTATCCGAAGCTCCTATTTTCAGCAATTTAGGATGTGAGTTATATTGTGATAAGTAATCTGCCAAGGAGTCGCCCATACCTCCAACCATACGGTGTTCTTCAAGAGAAACAATGAAAGGCGCATTAAAATCTATAACTTCAATATCCAGAGGTTTGACAGTATGCATATCGACAACAGAAGCAGAAACTCCTTTCCCTGCTAAAATTTCAGCTGCCTGCATAGCCATATACACCATACTTCCGGTAGCTATGATCTGCAAATCCTTCCCCTTTCGCAGAGTGACAGACTTGCCCACTTTGAAATCAAAATCCTCGTGATAGACAATAGGAGTTGCAGTTCCCCCATACAAGCGAATATATACGGGGCTTTCCAACTGTACTGCAGCTTCAAGAGCCTTCATTGCCTCCAATGCATCACAAGGAGCTATCACCGTCATACCGGGAATTGTTTTCATCAATGAAATATCCTCCAACGCATAGTGGGTATTTCCCATTAGTGTCAACGAAAATCCGGAACCAATCCCCACAAGAACTTGTGCCGAATGCATATACCCCAAGAATTGGCGGACTTGTTCAAAGCAACGCATTGAAACAAAACAAGCCTGGGCTACGGATATTGTTTTATATCCTTCATCCGTCAATCCAGCTGCCACTCCAATCATGTTTTGCTCAGCAATTCCTAAGTTGAAAAACTTGTCTGGATACAAGGATTTGAATTTATCAAGTCCGGCAGGTGTTGACATATCAGCCGAGAGAACAATCACATTATCCTTTTTCCGAGCCACATCGGGCAATGTAATACCAAACATACTTCCACCTTGTCCTAAAGCTGAATAAATCTTAGGATTAATCTTACTATTTCCCATCATACATTGCTTTTATATCTTCTACAGCTTTTTCATATTTCTTCAATGACAACACGCAATGATGCGCCATCTTATTATTCATCAGAAATGAAATGCCATTCGCTTTTACTGTATCTGCGATAATCACCCTTGATACATCAGATGGCTTATTCAAAACGCATAGCAACTCCTCTATAGAATGCCCATTTACGACCTCCACTTCCAAACCAAACGACTTGAACTTTTCCTCCAAAGAGTATTGGTTCATGATTTCTTTGGTAGGACCATCTAGTTGATAGCCATTTCTATCTACAATGATTATAAGATTATTCAGTTTGAAATTTGCAATAGACATCAATGACTCCCATACGATTCCCTCGTCACACTCTCCATCACCCAATAGCACATAGACTTTATTACTCTGGTGCTTTTTCTGCATAGCCAAAGCTACTCCTACAGCATAAGATAGCCCCAAGCCAAGACTACCTCCCGAAAATTCTATTCCATAAGTTAAATTCCGATGTGGGTGTCCATGAAAAGAGGTACCATTCTTATCAAATGTGGATAAATCTTTCTCACACAGCAGGCCTTTCTTCCACAAAGCCGTATAGTAGGCTAAAACGCAATGTGCCTTACTGACGATTATCCGGTCCCTTTTCTCGTCAAATGTATCATCTACATGGGCTACCGAATAGAGCGTTGCAAATATCTCCATAGCAGAGAAAGCTCCACCTATATGAGAACCGTTACTGCCCGTACTTAAAGCCATTTCAAGAGCCTTAAGTTTCATATCATAACAATCTTTTTCCAGGCTAATTATTTTATTTTCAATCATATTCTATATCCCCCCGTAATTTCTATAACTTCACCGTCAATATATGACGAATCATCACTGGCAAGAAATGAAACGACTTTAGCCACTTCCTCCACAGTACCCAATCTTTTCAATGATGTATCATCAACCAGTCGCCCCATCACCTTGCTATCAACAGAGGTGCTCATATCCGTATCAAGATACCCCGGTGCTACAGCATTCACTCGAATCTTGGCTGAAGCAAGTTCTTTTGCCCAACAAGTAGTCATACTTATAAGGGCTGCTTTACTGGCTCCATATACAGTGTTACCCACAGTCGGTTTCAAGGCTGCAATAGATGCCACATTGATTATAGATGCCGATTTTGAGCGCAACATCAATTTCACAATTCCTTGTGTAATCTGCAGGGGAGCAAAATAATTCACTTGCATCACCCTATGAGCATCTTCCATCTTCAATCGGAGTAACCCATCCGTATTCAATATACCGGCATTATTCACAAGTATATCTATGACAATTTTTAAAGAGTATATTTCTTTTAAAGCAATCCGTATGGCATCCTCATCAGACAGGTCAAAATAGATAGGATATATCTGTATTCCATATTCTGATTGGCATTGCCTATAAAAAGCATCCTGCTCAGCTGTCTGTTTACGAGTGCAAGCTATAATATTGGCTCCACTGGCAACCAGTTCTTGCATTATTGCCTTACCTATACCTCGATTACAACCCGTAATGAGGGCAGTCTTTCCTTTTAATTCTCCCATTCTACTTTTTTATTATCGGTTTTGCTGGATTCCCAAAATAAGTATATTCACTTTTAGCATCGGTCATCAGTACACTATGACAACCTATTGTTACTTTATGACCTACGTTTAATCCTTGTAACACAATAGAACTTATACCGAAGAAATTAATATCACCAGCTGAAACGCAGCCACAAATTTGAGTTGAAGGCATTATCACATTATAACTACCTATTTGAGTATCATGACCTATTGTAGAAAAAGCACCAAAATTATTAAAATCCCCTATCCACACATGACAACTCAACAGACACCCAACATTAATAAAATTGCCTTTTCCAATAGAATAGTTATTCTCATCCATATATTTTACATC
>ERZ780076.429-NODE-429-length-20105-cov-6.271222_pt1 | contig 20105 bp, 9 predicted proteins | sample MGYA00511022_ERZ780076 | MGnify/ENA primary metagenome ERZ780076 (study PRJEB29588, sample SAMEA2148733) | human gut metagenome | biome: human gut; feature: human-associated habitat; material: faeces | place: Denmark | collected 2008/2010 ... | reverse complement strand
CGGTGGGGCTGATGCCGCCTGCCGCCGTAAGGTAGGCGCGGCACGTGTCGGCGCCCTCGTCGATGTCGCACACTTCGAGTATGGCCCAGTCAACCTGACCCATGAAACCGTAGCGAAGCTCCTGCGCCATCTGGCTGAGATGTATGTCGTTGTAGGCTATTTCGCCCGCGTTTACGTGGCGGCGGAAATCGCTGTTCGTGGTGTACGGAGCGCGGTACTTGATGGCCTGCGCGTTTGAGAGGTCGCCGTCAGCGCTCTGGCCGGTCGACGCTCCGGTGAAAAGACCTACCTTGAACTCTCGCCCGGCCTCGTGTTCGGCCTGCGCCTTCTTGGCCAGTTCGTGCGTAACGGCCTTCGCCGTACCGGCCGGAGTGAAGCCGCTAAGGCCTATGTTCTGGCCGTTCTGTATCAGTGAGGCAGCCTCTGCCGCCGTAATACGTTTGTATACCATAATGGTTTTATTTAGGTTTAAGTTTTCAGAAATTACATTATTCGACTGCAAAGATAGGAATTTTCCGGCAATCCGCACACCGTTTTTTGCAAAAAACATAACAAGCTGATTATCAACAAGTTATAAACAGCCTTGCAAAAGGCCGTCTTTCAGGCTGCAAAAGGTGGCCTTTTACACGCTAAAAGGTGGCCTTTTACCTTCCAAAAGGGCACCTTTTGGGAACTCAACCAACAGCAAACTAAAACCCACCCCACCCCTCCCGAAGGGAGGGAGCTTGAATAGCATTGCCAATTATATGCCGAACACAACCGCGACAGGTAACCAAGCTCCCTCCCTTCGGGAGGGTTGGGGTGGGTCGTCGGATGTTAGTGCCATGCCGATTTTTTGCAAAATAATCATAACATACTACCCTTATATACAATTATTTTCGTATCTTCGCGGAAGAAGCGAAGGCTGCCTGAACCAGCGACAGTCCTCCGGCCACAAATAAAAGACACACAACTATGAAAGAAAAGAAAGACAAGAAAAGGCTTACCAAGAACAAACTTGCCGACATGTTGCAAAACCTCTTCATGAGAAACCCCGGCAAACAGTTCAGCCTCAAACAGATATTCAAGGAACTCAGGCTTGTCACGCATCCGGCGAAGATGCTGGCCGTAGACATGACCGAGGACATGGCATGGGACGACTTCCTTGTGAAGACCGGCGAAAACTCGTACAAGCTCAACCTGAAAGGCCAGGTGCAGGAGGGCAAGTTCATACGCAAGCCCAACGGGAAGAACAGCTTTGTGCCCGACGACGGCACCCAGCCGGTGTTCGTTGCGGAGCGCAACTCGCTGTCGGCGCTGACGGGCGACCGCGTCCGCGTAACCTTCATGGCGCGCCGGCAGAAGCACATCAAGGAGGCTATGGTGACCGAAATACTTGAGCGCGCACGCGACCAGTTCGTCGGGCGGCTCAAAGTTGAGCGCGACTTCGCCTACTTAGTGCCCGACGGCAACGTCTTCGCCAACAACATAATACTGCCGAAGAACAGGCTCAAGGGCGGCAAGACGGGCGAGAAAGTTGTTGTGAAAGTTACAAAATGGCCTGAAGGCGACAACAAGAACATCATAGGCGAAGTGGTTGACGTGCTCGGAGAACAGGGCGACAACGACGTGGAGATGCACTCCATACTGGCGCAATACGGCCTGCCTTACAAATACCCGAAGCGCGTAGAGGAAGCCGCCGAGAAGATTTCGGCCGAAATCACCGAGCAGGACTACAAGGAGCGCGAGGACTTCCGCAACGTAACCACATTCACCATAGACCCGCATGACGCGAAAGACTTTGACGACGCGCTGTCCATCCGCCGCCTGGCCGACAACCTGTGGGAGGTCGGAGTACACATTGCCGACGTGTCGCACTACGTCACCGAAGGCTCTATCATCGACAAGGAGGCGCAGAAACGCGCAACAAGCGTCTACCTGGTAGACCGCACCATACCGATGCTGCCCGAGCGGCTGTGCAACTTCATCTGCTCGCTCCGCCCCGACGAGGAGAAGCTTACGTACAGTGCCGTGTTCAACATCAACGCCGCAGGCGAGGTAAAGTCGTGGCGGTTGGTACATGCCGTGATAAAAAGCAACCGCCGCTTCGCCTACGAAGAGGTGCAGAAAATACTCGAAGACAACGGCGTGAAGGAAGGAACGGGCGAGCCTGCGCCCCCTGCCGGCCCCGGCGGTTACCGCGGAGAGTATGCCGACGAGCTTATAACGCTCGACCGAATAGCCAAGAAGCTGCGCGCCGCAAGGTTCAAGAACGGCTCCGTTAAGTTCGACCGTGAGGAGATGCGGTTCGACGTCGACGAGAAGGGAAAGCCCATACGATGCTACTTCAAGAAGTCGAAAGACGCCAACAAGCTCATCGAGGAGTTCATGCTCCTTGCCAACCGGTATGTCGCCGAGAGCGTAGGCAAGGTGAAAAAAGGACAGAAAGCCAAGACGCTGCCTTACCGAATACACGACCAACCCGACCCCACGAAGCTGGAGACTCTGCGCGAATTCGCCGTAAAGTTCGGCTACAAGCTCAAGACCGGAGGAACAAAGGGAGAGATAACGCGCAGCCTCAACAAGCTGATGGACGACTGCCAGGGCCGCCGCGAACAGAACCTTATCGAGATGGTTGCCCTCCGCGCCATGATGAAAGCAAAGTACAGCGTGCACAACATAGGGCACTACGGACTGGCCTTCGACTATTACACCCACTTCACAAGCCCCATCCGGCGCTATCCCGACACAATGGTCCACCGCCTGCTGACGCGCTACCAGAACGGCGGACGCAGCGCGAACAAGGAGTATTACGAAGAGTTGTGCGAGCACGCGAGCGACATGGAGCAGATAGCAGCACAGGCCGAGCGCGACTCAATCAAGTATAAGATGGTGGAATTCATGGCCGACAAAATCGGCAACGAATACGACGCGCACATCAGCGGCATAACGTCTTACGGCATATACTGCGAGATTGACGAGAACCATTGCGAGGGAATGGTGCCCCTGCACGACCTTGACGACGACTATTACGAATTCGACGAGCGCAACTACTGCCTCATAGGACGGCGCCATCACCACCGTTACCAGCTGGGAGACCCCGTCCGCATCGTAGTGGCCAAGGCCAATGTGGAGAAGAAACAGCTTGACTTCTCATTAGCGGAAACGCCAAAGAAATAAACGGTTGGCATAAAGGTACTTTGTAAAAGGCCGCCTTTTGGACTGCAAAAGGCGGCCTTTTACAGCATGAAAGACGGCCTTTCGCATTGCGAAAGGCCGTCTTTTGTAATGGTACTCGTAACTTATTGGTTTTCAATAAATTACACAAAGGATTCCAATCCGCGTCATTCCAGCACGACGACGCGGCTTTTCATGTCGGCCAAACCGAACACGTCAAGTCCTACTTTCATAAGATAATCGCCGGTGAAGCTCTTGCCTTCGGCCTTGAGCGACGGTTTTTCGCCGGGCATAAGGTTGGTTTCCCTCACGGTGTAGGTCTTGTCCGGGTCAAGCCCTTGCAGCCTCACGCGCATCAGCTTCTCCTGAAAACGCGGATGGATGTCGTATGCGAAGAGCACGGCGCGCCGCCTGTCCTGCGACACATAGCTCACGGCCATGTGGTTGCCGTCATACGGCGACACCAAGCGATACTGTTCTCCGTCCATTATCACGGGGCTAAGCTCCTTCCAGTTTGCCACGGCTTGGCGGCAGAACTCCATCTCGTCGGGCGTGAGACGGTGCAGGCCGATGTCGAAACCGAGCTTGCACATCGAGGCAACGTCGGTGCGGAACTTGACCGACGACGACTTGTCCCAGTTTGTGACGTGAGCACACATGGCCTTGGCCGGGAACACCTGCGAGAAGCCCCACTGTATGTAAAGCCGCTCCACGGGGTCGGTGTCGTCGCTCGGCCAGAACTCCGTAAAGTATTTCAGCGCCTCATAGTCGCACCGCGCGCCGCCGCCCGAGCATAGCATCATGGGCAGTTGCGGATACTTCTCGGTCACACGGCGCATCACGTTGTACACTCCGCGCACGTGGTCGATGTACATCCGGCCTTGGTTCTGCTTCAGGTAAGGCGAATAGATGTTGGTTATGGGGCTGTTGCAGTCCCACTTGAAGTAGGTAATTCCGGGGTTTTCAGTCATCAGGCGGTCAACAACGCCGAACACATAGTCCTGCACTTCGGGATTGCTAAGGTCGAGAACGAGCTGGTTGCGATAGTAATACACGTCGCGGTTGGGCAGGTGTATCGCCCAGTCGGGATGCTTCTCGAACAGCTCGCTCTTAGGACTTATCATCTCAGGCTCTATCCACAGGCCGAACTTTACGCCCGCTTCACCGGCAGCCTTGACAAGTGCGGCTATTCCGCCGGGCAGCTTCGCCGCGTTGGCCTGCCAGTCGCCAAGGCCCTGACGGTCGTTATTGCGCGGATATTTGTTGCCGAACCAGCCGTCGTCGAGCAAGAACATGTCAACGCCAAGGTGGCTGGCCTCCTTCATAAGTCCGGCCAGTTTGTCCTGGTCGAAGCGGAAACCGGTGTTCTCCCAGTTGTTAAGCAAAGTAAGGCGCGTGCCCGTTCCGTCCTTCAGCTGGTACTTGCGCGCCCACGAATGCAGGTTGCGGCTGGCCTGTCCGGCTCCGTTTTGGCTTAGTGTGAATATGAATTCGGGCGTTGTGAACACCTCTCTGCGCCGCAGCTTGTAAGCCGACGCATACGGGTTTATAGCCGGAATGACACGCAGGTTGCCAACGTTGTCAACCTCGAAGGTGAAGCTGAAGTTGCCCGTCCAGCCTATAGTGCCGGTCACCACGCGCCCCGACGACTCCCGGGCGGGGCCGTCAAGGCCGAGCTGGAAGAAGGGTTGCATCTGCATTGCGGCACGGCTGCCCAGCTTGGTGTCGAGTATCTTCTTGCCGGGCAGTAGCTTCTGCGTTGACATCTGCGCCTCCTTCGCCCAGTCGCCGCTGAACTCCGTAAGGTAATATTCAGGCTCGTTGAAGTATAGCATGGTAGAAGCGTAGCGGTTGAGCGTCACCTCTCCCCTCTCGTCGTGGCGTATCTCGCTCCACGTCTTCACAACGTTCTCGGCGGCGTAGGCCACGTAGTGCAGCGTCACTTCAAGCGGATACTTGTCGTCGCGCAGGCGTATGTCAGTCTGCGTGCCGCCGTTAACGGCTTTGGTTTCCGACGAAACGTAATATAAATAGGTTGAAGGATTGCCGTCGGCGTGGGTCACAGAGACGGCCGGTTCAAAGTAGTCTTCGTTTCCTGAACCGCTGTACACCTCCCAGCCGCGCGTTGACACCGAGCCGTCAGAGCCTGCGTGTACGCTCCATTCGAGGTTGGCGAGGTCGGCCTCGTGGCGCAACCGCTCGCCGAAATACACCTGATAGAGCCGTCCGTTGGGCGCAACTTGCAGCACAAGGTCGGTCGCGTCGGTCGATATGCGTATGTTCTTCTGCTCCGCAACGGCGCTTGCCGGGGTGCATACGGCGGCTGCCGCAACAATGGTTGATAGTATTACATGCTTCATAATGACAGGTAATTGACTTGGTTTCAACATGGTTTTCACGCCGTTTCATAACATCCTGATTGTCAAGACGTTACAAAACGGCCTGCAAAAGGCCACCTTTTGCGTTGTCAAAGATAACCTTTTACAACGTAAAAGACGGCATTTTACCGTGTAAAATGACGTCTTTTGAAATTACCCTTTTACTTTCCTGTCTTTTTACCTTTGGCAAAAGCGTTTTACCTTTTTACTTTTTTACCTTTTTACTTTTGGCAAAAGCGTTTTACCTTTTTACTTTTTTACCTTTTTACTTTTGGCAGGTCGTCTCACTTTCTCACTCTCTCACCTTCTCACCTTTTCAACTATTTCTTTGGGAAGCACGGGCATCGCGCCGCTCTGCGTACACACGTATGCCGACACCTGGACGGCAAGCTTGTGGGCTTCGGCCACCGGCATGCCCCTAAGTATCGACGCGCAGAACGTTCCTGTGAACGAGTCGCCGGCGCCGACGGTGTCAACCACGTCTACGCGCGGTGTCTCCTGGAACGACACGTTGCCCGGAGTGAACACGTAACTGCCGTTCACGCCGCACGTAAGCACAAGCATGTCGAGATTGTACTTGCCGAGGATGAGCCAGCACTTGTTGCTCATGTCAAGGCCCGGATAGTCGAAGAGACGGCCTATAACGACCAGCTCTTCGTCGTTGATTTTCAGCACGTTGCAACGCTTGAGCGAGTCTTTTATTATGTCCTTGGTGTAGAAATTCTGCCTCAGGTTTATGTCAAAAATCTTCAGGCGGCCGTCGCCCGAGGGCATGGTGTCGAGAAACTTGTTGATGGTTGTGCGCGAAACGATGTTCCTTTGAGCCAGCGAACCGAAGCACACGGCACGGCAGTTGCGCGCCAAGTCCTCAAGTTCGGGCGTGAAGGGGATGTTATCCCACGCCACGTTCTCGCGTATGTCATACGTCGGCACGCCCTCGTCGTCGAGCGTAACCTGCACCGTTCCCGTGGGGTAAGGAGTCTGCGGCATGACGTATTCAAGCCCTTTTTCGTCCAAGGCGGCCAGCGTCTCGTCGCCCAACTTGTCCTTTCCCAACGCGCTGACGGCCACCGAACGGAAGCCGAACTGTCCTGCATAATATGCGAAATTGGCAGGTGCGCCGCCCAATTTCTTGCCTTCGGGCAACACGTCCCACAACGCTTCGCCCAGTCCTACGATGATGTCTGTGTTCATGATTATGAATATATAAGCCCCCACCCGGCCTCCCCGAGGGGAGGTGACAGGATGTATCAGATAGTCATTGCCACCCTCCTCCCCTCGGGGAGGCCGGGAGGGGGCTGTCTGTTTAATGTTTCACATTCTTTATATAAGTAAACAAGTAAGCCACGCCGACGGCCATAACGGCTACGGCTCCTGCCTGTCCGATGGCGTCGGAGGCAAATCCCATGAGCAGGGGGAACACCGTTCCGCCGAAAAGTCCCATTATCATAAGGCCCGAAACCTCGTTCTGCTTCTCGGGTTCAGACAGCAACGCCTGCGAATATACAAGCGAAAAGATGTTTGAGTTGCCGTAACCCACAAGGGCGATGGCCGCGTAAAGCACCGCCTGCGACGTGCCGAAGAACATCCCGACCATGCTCAACGCCATCATGCTGACGCTGATTACGAAGAACGTCCGGTTGTTCATGACACGCAGGAAGAACGAACCCGTGAGGCAGCCCACCGTTCGGAAGATGAAGTAAAGGCTCGTTGCGAAGGCCGCCTCGTTTAGAGTCATGCCGAGACGCTCCATTAACAGCTTCGGCGCAGTTGTGTTCGTGCCCACGTCAATGCCAACATGGCACATGATGCCGAGGAACGACAGCAGCACAATAGGCTTGCCGAGAAGGCGGAAACAGTCAACAAGCGACGAGCAGACAAGGCGGAAAGCCGACTTGCCTTGCGTGCCGCCACCTTGCATATCACCTTGTCCACTTGTCTGCTTGTTGCTTGTCTGCTCTTCCTCTATAGGTGTAACGAAGAGCAGGAGGGCCGACAATACGCCCACAACGAAGTAGACAAGGAAGAGAACTTTCCATCCGAAGCCGAACGAAGGCATAGCCGCCGTCGCTCCCCACATGGCAATATAAGGCGCGAGGAACGACGCGATGGCCTTTATGAACTGGCCGAACGTGAGCGTACTGGCAAGGTTTCCGCCCTTGACGATGGTTGAAATCAGCGGATTAAGCGACGTCTGCATCAGCGCGTTGCCTATTCCGAGCAGGCTGAAGGAGGCGAGCATCACGCCGAAACTGCCGCCGAAAAGCGGCAACAGGAGAGATATTATTGTCACGACGAGCGACAGCATCACCGTATTTTTTCGTCCGATGCGGTTCATCAGCATGCCCGTGGGCACGGAGAAGATGAGGAACCAGAAGAAAACCATCGACGGAAAGACATTGGCTACGGAGTCACTAAGCCCGAGGTCGGCCTTCACATAGTTGGAAGCAATGCCCACAAGGTCGACAAATCCCATTGCGAAGAAACAGAGCATCACGGGCACAAGCTTCATATAAGGGGAAGCCCCCTCCCGTCCTCCCCGTGGGGAGGTGTGTAAAGTTTCCATAAGATATTGTTTAATTGTTGATTGTTAATTGATTATTGCATGGCATAGCGGCATCAGCCCTCCGTCCCCCGGGGAGGCCGGGAGGGGGCTGCGAGCCTGTAAACATTCATCTTTTTCACCGTGAACGAGCCGCGCACAGACTCGAACTTCATCGATTTGTAAGGCTCGGAGGGGAACACTATGTTTGTCATTACCGACTTTCCGCCGTCTACGAAAGCCTCGATGCTGGAACGGTCGACGAACAGACGCAGCCTGAAATCGTCTCCGCCGGACACAGGAGCTACCGTCATGGCCGGGAAGTCACGGCTGAACGATGTCTCGCCGCTGTTGCTCCTGTCCATGACAAACTGCCTCGTAGCCGCATCATAGTACATAACGACACTCTCACCCTTGCCGTTCTGCAATGTGAAAGCAAGCTTTTCGGCACCGTTGTTGCGTATTTCCAGCTCTATTTCGTAAGCTCCGTCGTTGCCGTCGAGCAGGTTTTCAATGCTGTAAGCATCTCCTACACGGAACTGCGGCACGCTTTTCTTCTCCTGCCTTGCCGCCTCTATCTCCTTTGAAGGCGCACACTTGAGCAGCAGGTCGCCGTTCTCGCGGTACAGGGAGAGGTCGCGTGCGATGGTGTTCGCCGAGCGGTACTGCTTCGTGGGCACTTGTGCGGCATACTGCCAATTGCTCATCCAGCCGAGGGCTATGCAGCGTCCGTCGGGCGCATTGCTGAAAGTCACGGTGGCGTAGTGGTCTTTCCCGTAGTCCATCCACTTCGTCTTGGTGGGAAACTGGTTGGTGAACTTCCTGCCGTCGAACGTCCCCACGAAGTACTGCGTGGCGCTTCCGCCGAACGGGCCGCCGGGATTTATGTTGCAGATGAGCACCCAACGCTTCTCGTTTGTGCCCTCAACGGGCAGCTCCACGAGGTCGGGACACTCCCAGACACCGCCGTGCGCGCCATGCTTCAGGCCGAAGCCGCTCTCGTGTTTCCACTCTTTAAGATTGTCGGAGGTGAAGATTTGCATCTGCTGACCTACTGCGAGAATCATCACCCAGTGCTTTCCTGGAGCGTACCAAAACACCTTCGGGTCGCGGAAGTCGCGCTCCGCAGAGGTCAGCACGGGGTTGCCGGCGTACTTGGTGAACGTCTTTCCGCCGTCGGTGCTGTACGCAATGCTCTGCATCTGGGCGTCACCCCACGGCGTAGGCTTGGCCGACGTGTAGAAAGCTACTATGGCATCGCGGCCGAAACCGGCAGTGTTGTCCTTGTCGACAACGGCCGAACCGCTGAACACCGTGCCCCAGGCGTCGGGCAGAAGGGCGTCGCCCTCATACTCCCAATGCACCAAATCCGTGCTGGTTGAGTGTCCCCAGTGCATGTTTCCCCATGTAGAGCCGTAGGGGTTGTGCTGGAAATAAAGGTGATAAACGCCGTCCTTGTAGAACATTCCGTTAGGGTCGTTCATCCAGCCGTAGGCCGGCGTGTGGTGGTACAGCGGCCGGTACTTCTCCCTGTTAGCCATGTCAAACGTGTCGGAAAGCTTCAGTTCCTTCCAGCAGAGCGAGCCTTGGGGCATACCCAGCACATCTATTTTCACGTCCTTGCCCATGAACGCCTCAAGGCTGAACGGCACGTAGTAATCAACCCGTTCGCGTGCAAGGCGCACGTTTACCAACTCTCCCACACGCTTGCCGCCCGAGATGACGCCCAACTTTGCCTCGGGCGCGTCGTCCTGCACAGGCAGCAACAGGTAGCGTGACGCTTCCGTGACTGACACGATATTCTGTTCGTTGGCAAGGTGGAGCACCTTGAACTGCGGCAAGGCCGGCAAAGAAGCAGACACAAGAACCGCAGCAAATGTAAGAAAAATGTTTTTCAGTTTCATGATTATTTATTATTTAACATCCAATATACAGCCTTTTCCTAACCATCGCCATAACGCCGTGTAACTGCCTGGCAACCAGAGGCTTTCCAATATGCCGCCTTTTAGGCGGCAAAAGGTGGCCTTTCAGCCTGCGAAAGACGGCCTTTTACAGCCTGAAAGACCGTCTTTTGCAAAGGTAGCACACATCAGTGCAAACACGTTGCAATTTTATTTCAAACACTGTAAAAAAGCGTTCATGTAACAAAATTCGCACGCTTTGAACGCTAATTGCCAAAAGCCTCGATGCTGCAAAGCCTCAATTGACGACAAGCTTCTTGCAGACAACGCCCTTGGCGGTAGTTATCTTGGCTATACACACGCCTCTATGGGCAACGGGTATAAACCCGCCGCCCATATTGAGACGTTCTGAAACAAACATATTACCACCCAAATCGTACAGGCTGAGCACCGCTCCGGCCTGCGCATTGTCGTAAACCACCATACCGTCAGCCACAGATACGTTTACGCCTTCGTGCGTTTCCGCTTGCGTAATGCCGGAGGAAGTGCCGCCGTCCTCGTCGAGCACCCACGCCTCAAGCCTGTTCACATGGGTCGTGCCGTCGGCGAAAGCCTCTATGCCATCGGCCTCTGCGTCCGTCGGGAACAGACGCATTGAAAACGCCCAGGTATCGTTAATGAACACGTCCATAATGGAATGGTCTACAAATACGTTTACTTTCATCACCTCGCCTGGGGCTATGCTGCGCGGAAGGGTGCTGCGGTAAAGGCCGTCATACACCCCGCCGTCGTTGACGAGGCGGTCGATGCCGGTGGCGTCTACGGTCAATGTGTTTTCAGCATATGAGTAAAACAGCTTCACCTGCTTGTCGCCGTGCTTGAAAAGATTGAAACCAAAATCGCCCGAACCTACCACGAACTCGCCGCAAAGCTCCACTTTGCGTCCTGAAACGGGGTCGAGCGGCTCCGTGCCGGTAAGGTCAAAGTCGGTGCGCGAATACTTCACACCGGTACGCATGGCCTGAAGGCCGCTGTAAGGCCGCTGTATGAGCGTGCCGTCATCAGCCAAAGCAATCTCGCGAGGCAAACTGTAGCAATGCGCCCAGCCCAGCTCATAATTTTCAGCCGACGGCAACTTGTCGGGCACGATGCCCATGAGCAAAGTCTTGCCATCACGCTGGAAGATGGTTGGCGAGAGCAGGCCGTAGCCTTGCTTGCTGAAGCCGTCAAGCTCGAGCTTGCCCGGCCTGTCTATGGTTTGCGCCGTAGGGACGAACGTGCCGTCGGCACTGATGTCGCCGACCCAGTACAACACCTCTACGCCTTCCCTTGTATTTAGCGGCGTTGTGGTGAAAAGCCACTTGCCGTCGATATTGGTTATATTGGACATCTCCCAAAACGTGCCGTGCGTGGAAGCCGAAGTGCCGCTGAAGAAGGTGCGCCCGTCGTTGCTCCAGGTGCGCGTCTCGGGGTTGTACTCGTGCAGGGTGGTAGTGCCGACGCCGTTCTTTGCCGAGCCTACTATTATGTATTTCTTGCCGCCCGAGGTGAAGAAATACGGGTCGCGGAAGTCGTCAGACAGCCCCGAAGGCCGTCCGTTTATTATGGGGTTGCCGTCTTGCTTCGTCCAAGAGGTAAGGTTGTCGTCGCCGGGCAGCGCCATGTTGATGGTGGCCTTGGCGTTGTCAACGCCCGTATAAATGATGCCGGGCTTGCCGCCGGTAAGTTCCGGGTCGGTGAATACCGCACCCGACCAGCACCCCTTCACGTCATACGCCTCGCCGGGAGTCAGAGCTATGCGGTCTTCGTGCCACTTGTAAAGGTTGTCGGAGTAGATGTGTCCCCAGTGAAGACGCGCCATGTAAGGGCCGTTGGCGTTTTTCTGGAAGAACACGTGGTAGCGTCCGCCTGAATAAGCCATGCCGTGGCACTCGTTCGTCCACGCCGTGGCAGGCATTCCGTGATACGCCGGGCGCATGATGTCGGCGGCATACCGGCTGGCCGGTATGCTTAGGTCGGCGGCGTTCTCTGCCGCAGGCAGGGCGGCCTCGGCCTGCGTCAACACCTTGTTGTATATGGTTATGTCGTCGATCAGGCCGTTGAACGTGTTGAGCAGAAACTTGTACGCTCCGGCATCCATCGTCACGTCTTCAGAACTTTTGCCTATGTAGAAAGGGGCTGTGCCCATCGAAAACGAGGCCAGGCGCGTGTTCTTAACCACCTCCTCGCCGTTGCGGTAAATGGTGACGGTCCTGTTCGGAACGTCGAATGTCAGCACAATATGGCTCCACTCGTAACGCGGAAGCTTTCCGTCGGCCATGAACGTGAACGGGAAGCCCTGTGAATATGACTTCACACCATACGAGCCGTCTTGCTTGAGTATTACGGCAAAACCTGTCCTGGCCGTCTCGTCAAGGTTGCCAACAATCCAAGTGTCAGGGTCATTGTTGGAAATGTCGCTCATTACGGGATAAGTCTCCGGTGCGCACCACAGCGAGACGGACAGCGTAGACGTGCTCATTGCAGAGGTGTTGACCTGTGCCTTGACATAAGTGGAATACCCGTCGAAGCGCAAGGCCCTGCCTACGGCTCCATCGATATTCTCGGGCGCGAGGTTGTGGTTCACCGCGAATGCTTGTTTTGATACGTTCTCAACGACGGTGTTGCCGTCGGCAAGACTCATGTCGAAGTACGCCGCCACGTCGGTCTGCGCCATGGAAGCGACAGAAAAGGCGCACATTAGCAATATGTTTGTTGTTCGTTTCATGACAGTTTCGGTGTAAATTCAAGTTGGTGTTAATGTTCTTTGCAAATGCCTGGCAGTCAGGAAGTTTTCAAAAGGTGGCCTTTCAGCTTGCAAAATGCGGCCTTTCAGGCTGTAAAAGGTGCCCTTTCACAAGCCGAAAGGGCACCTCTTGCAAAACCGCAGGCCGCCGCGTCACTGCTTGAGGTAGTCGAGGCAGTTCTTCGTGAGCTTCTCGATGTTGTCCTGGTATTCGTTCACGCGGTCGTTTTGGTTCCATTCGTAGGCGTTAAGACCTATGGCGATGATGCGTCCGAGGTAGTCGCCGTCAGGATTGAAGTCGACAATTCCGGCGCAGCAATAGTCGCGCACGTGCCCCCATGTTGCAAGCACGGTAGAGTTTGTGGCCTCTTCAAAGCCCTTGATAACGTTCGGACTGTTGGATATTTCAAGCGACGTGTTGTTGCAGTCCCACATGCAGTTGTGGTCTTCGCGCAAGCCCGGGCCTTCAAGAGGATATGTGTCGCCGCCAAAGCCGGTCTGCGATTCGGGCGCAATGGTCAAGCCCTTGTATATCTGATGGCCGGAATGGTCGTAGCGGTCGGTCATGTCATAACCGATAATCGGCTGCGCAGTCCAGATGTCAGTGCCTTCTCCGCCCGCGCCATCGCTATAAAGGTTGGGCGCACGGTTTTCCGAAACGCGGCCTATTGCGGCCACAAGCTGCGTGGCATGCTTGGTGAGAAGCAGGTTGCCTCCGTTCTTCACATACTCGCCGAGAGCGGCTATCACGTCGGCGGAGACAAGCTCCGAGGGCAGGTTTCGCCAGCCTTGGGGCATGCCTACACGGTCTACCTGTATCCAGATTTCGCCGTATTTGTCGGGTGTCACGTCGCCGGCAGCCATCTCGGCAGGCGTGAGCACCTTGCCGTCGGCATAATTGGCACGGAACCATTCGAGTGCGGCCTTCTCGTCATCGTCGAGCGTAGACTCGTCAGCCTGCGGCAGAAGCATGGCCGCCGGGGCGGAGTCGGCATCGTAACGGGCCATTACGGTAGCACCTTCGGACAGGCTGCCGTCAGCATAACGGGCCTTCACGGTAAAGAACACGTCCATGTTCTTTTCGATATGCCGTGACAAATAAGTGTTCTCCGGAGCGTCAAGCTCGGCCTGTAAGACACCGTTTTTGTCAACCCTTACACCCAAAAGTCCTTCCGCCTGGGGCAAAGTCCATGTCAGGGTGACGTTGCGCCCCTCCTGCGTCATTGCCAAATCACTTACCGTTGGAGTAGAGGCCGTCTGCGGTATGTCAACGTCAGAGCAGGCTGCAAACGACAAGCCCACCAGCGCAACGGCCATTGTCTTTATGATGTTTGTCTTCATTGTCGTATGTTTTTATGTGTTTATTGATTACTGTTGCGGCTCGTCGTATATGTCTCCGGCGGCGTTGTCCACCTCCTCGAGCGGTATCGGGAAGTACACGTCGTCAGATTTCAACGAACATCCCTCATAATAAGTACGCAGCGTCGACTCGCTCTGCATGTAGTTGTTTACCACGTCTACCACCGTGCCCCAACGCACAAGGTCGAACCAACGGTTGCCTTCCATGGCCAATTCGAGGCGGCGCTCCATGCGCACAGCACGGCGTGCATAGTCTTGCGTCCAGCCTGTTGCAGGATAAGGCTCTACCATATAGTATGCACGCATCGGATCGAGGTCTACCGGCGAATAAGAGCCGTCGATGCTTCTCTTTGCTTTATTGCGTACGTCGTTGATGAGTTGGCGCGCCTCGTCGAGGTCTTGGTTAAGCTCGATGAGAGCCTCCGCCTTCAGCAGAAGTATGTCGGCGTAGCGGATAAGGCAGAAGTTAAGCCCCGAAGCGCCCCAAGGCGAGAAGCCGAGCTGTATGTTCGGGTCTTCGGGAGCAAGCAGTCCCTTCTTGCCTGAATATTCTCCGTAAAGGTCATAAGCGCGGCACCAAGCGCTTGTGTACGTGTGTCCGCGGAACGGAAATCCTATGCGGCCCACGGTGAAGTCGAGGCGTGGGTCTACGTTTCCTTGATAGTCGCCGGTCACGTTGACACTGTTGTCCACGTCGCCCGACGTGCCCGTAAGGTAAGGAAGGCCGTTCTCGTCGGTCCTGAAGGCGTTGACGAGGTTCTGGCTGCCGAGGAAGAAGTCGTCGCCCTGACCGTAAAGGTTGCCTTCGCTGTATGTGCAGTTAAGTATGTTGCAGTAGTTGTAATGCGCCTTGTCTGCCGTAACGGCGAACTGTATGGCAAGAATTGACTCGTACTTGTTGTCGTTCTCCACCTTCGACATGTCGAGGTAGTTTGGATAAAGCTCGTATTTGCCGCTGCCGATAACGTAATCAGAATAAGTGACAACTTCACCCCAGTCTTCCATGTCGTTGTTGACCGAGGCCGTGAAGGCACTCACCTTTGCCATGAGCGCAGCCGCAACATACTTGTTGAAGCGTCCGGCATTCTCCTGACTCTCGGGCAACGCGTTATAAGCGTCGCGCAAGTCGGCCTTTATGAAGTCGAAGATTTCATCGCGCGAGTACTGGTACGGCGACACCGAACTTGGGTCGTCAACCGTCTCGTCGAAATAAGGTATGTTCTCAAATACACGTATCAGGTCGAAGTAGAAGTACGCCCGGAGTGTCTTCAGCTCGGCAAGCATCGATTCCTTGCCATCCACGCTGGCTCCCTTGATTGCGTTCATTGCCTTATGGACACGGCTTATGGCATAGAAGTTGTTGCGCCATTTGTCACGCACGCATACGTTGTCACTGCGGAGGTTGCCTACCTCTAAGTCGTGTATGTTGCTCTCCATCGACAAAGCTCCGCCTCCTTTGTAGGCGTCATCGGAACGAACGTCAAATATCCAGTTGGTTATCGGACCTTGAAAAGACTCGTTGTTGCCGAAAAAGTGGCACTCAAGACCAGCGTATGCAGACGTAAGCAGACCCTCGATTGACGTCGAGTCGAGCTGCTCATCGGTGAAAGCGCCCTGTGGAGTGAGGTCGAGCATGTCGTCACATGACATGAATAACGCCGACGAAACGACCACCGTCAGCCCTAAGGCGGCCTTTGCTATGTTGTATTTTATCGTTTTCATAATCTATGAAATGTTAGTTGCTTTGTTAGAATTGAAGGTTTATTCCGATTGAGAATGTGCGCGAACGCGGATAAGGAGAATTGTCTACACGTGCTCCGTAGCTGCTCAAAGGAAGCTCGGGGTCAAGACCTGAATAGCCTGTTATCGTAAACACGTTCTCCACTTGGCCATAAATGCTCAAGCCCTGGCAGAACTTCTTGGCAAGCTTCGACGGCAGGTCGTACTGCAACTTGATGTATTTCATCTTGAAGTAAGAGCCGTCCTCGATGAAGTATGTCGACATGCGCTGCTCGTTGTTGGCGTCAGTAAGGGCCAAAGCAGGAATTGACGAGTTGGGGTTATCTTCCGACCAAGCGTTCAGGATGTCTGCACCATGGTTGATGTCGCGCAGGCCTGTGCCCATGAAATCGAGCTTTTTCTTCACCATATTATATATGTCGAACCCGAATTCGCCTGTGAAGAACGTGCTCAACGTAAACTGCTTGTACTTGAAACTGAGGTTAAGGCCAATTGAAAAGTCGGGGTTCGGATCGCCGATTACGCAGCGGTCGTTCTCGTCGATGACACCGTTTCCGTCAAGGTCGCGGTACTTTATGCGGCCAAGGCCTTTGCCCTGCTGATCGGCATGGTTGTAAACCTCCTCCTCTGTGCGGAAAAGTCCGTCGGCAACATAGCCGTAATACACGCCCATAGGCTGTCCCTCGATGATGCGCCAGTCACCACCTACATAGTTAACGTAGTCGTTGAGCTTTTCAACCTCGTTGCGGTAGAGCGAGAAATTGAATGAACCGTCCCACGAGAAGTCGCCATATTGTGGGCTGTGGTAGTCAGCCATAAGTTCGAAGCCGTGGTTCTTCATGTTACCTGTGTTGCGGTAGACAACGGCGTTCTCACCAGCCACAGAGAGAACAGGCGGCTGCGTAAGCATATCTTTGGTGTTCTTGATGAAATAGTCGAGAGAAAGTCCGAACGAATTGTTGAACATGCGTAGGTCAAGACCTATATTGGTCTGCGTCGTTGTCTCCCACTTGAGGTTTTTGTTACCCGACGCCGACACGATGACACCACCCATTACACTGTTGTTAGTGCCAGCAATGTCGTAAGCTCCGTTGCCTGAAACCGAGGCATAAGTAGTATATCCGGCATAGAAGTTGTCAATTGCAGCGTTGCCGTTCTGTCCCCATCCGAGGCGTATTTTCACGTCGTTTACGATGTTGTTTTTGGGAAAGAACTTTTCTTCCGACAGTCGCCATGCAGCCGAGAATGCGGGGAACACGCCAGAGTTCTGTCCTTTCCACAGGCGCGAAGTCTGGTCTCGGCGTATTGTAGCAGAGAAGAGATAGCGGTCGGCGTAGTTGTAATCAACCTTGGCGAAGAGCGAGAAGAGCGCCCATTGGTTCTTTCCGCCGCCATTGGTCTGGTCACCTGTGCCCGAACCTATTTGCATGAAGTCCTCGTCTTCAAACGCGTAATCGGTGCGTGCGGCAGAGATGTCCTGGAAGGTGTACTTGATTGCCTCCACGCCACCTAACACATTTAGGTGATGATCGTCGATGTCAAGATTGTAGTTGGCCGTATTTGTCCATGTCCACGTGGTGCCTTCGCCGTATGCGCGGTTCATGCTGTTCTCGTCGGAAGGATTGATGCGGCGGTTGAGGTTCTTGTTGAAATACTGCACATGTTCTATGCCGAAGTTGCTCTTGAGCGTGAGTCCCTTTACGGGATACACCTCGATGAAGCCGTTTCCGAATATACGCCAGCTGTCGTTGCTGTTGTCGCGGCCGTTGTAGATGGTCTGCACCGGGTTGGCGAAGTCAGAACCGCTAAGTGCGGCGGGACGTGCGAAATTGCCGTTGACATCATATACCGGTATTGCCGGATGCTGGAAGATAGCCATTGAAGGCACGCCGCGGTCGTCGTTGGTGGTAAAGCCGCGGTCTTGCCAGTTGGCAATCATAATGTTTTCGCCAACTTTAACGTACTTGCCAATGTTGTAAGTCGAGTTAACGCGTGCCGAGTAGCGGCGGTAGAAAGTGTTGTCCACGAGGCCGTCTTGGTTTACATAGTTGAGCGAGAACATCACAGTGCCGTTCTTTCCACTGTTAGCCACGCTTGCAGAGAGGTTATGCGTCCACGCCGAAGAGAACACTTCGTCCTGCCAGTCGGTGTTGGCTGACCTCACGGTATGGTTTGCGTCAAGCCATTCGCCTAGCTGCGGAGTTGCTCCGCTGCCGTAGAACGGATGTGATGCAGTCACGTTAGAGTTCTGCGCAGCCGTCCAATAAGCCTGTCCCCACTGCTCGGCGGTGAGCATGTCGTATGTCTTCGCTACCGTCTGGAGGCTCAACGAATAGTTCACATTTACAGATAAACGGTCACCTTTACCCTGTTTCGTGGTGATGATTATTACACCGTTGGCCGCGCGCGAACCGTATATTGAAGCCGAAGATGCGTCCTTCAACACTTGGATTGACTCTATGTCGGCAGGGTTTAGTGAATTAAGGTTCTCCGTTGTAGGCACTCCGTCGATGATATACAGCGGCGAGTTGTTGGAGTTGACCGTGCTCATGCCGCGCACGCGGATAGTAGAGCTGCCGCCACCGGGCGCGGCGTCGTCGGTTATCATCACGCCGGCCAGCTTGCCTTGCATGGACGAAAGCATGTTGGGATTGGCCGCACTCATCGGCTCGTCCATATCCATCACGGCCACTGCGCCCGTCAGGTCGGCCCTACGTTGCGTGGTATAGCCCGTCACTACAAGCTCATCCATGACGTTGTTGTCTTCATGCAGCACCACGTTCAGCGACTGTCCGGCCGTCACCGTTGCCGTTTTGTAACCTATATAGGATATTTTCAACTTGGCTCCTTGAGCCGTCTTCAAGCGGAAGTTACCGTCAAAGTCGGTCACGGTGGCATTCTTCGTGCCTTCCTCAGTCACCGAAGCTCCGATAATGGCTTCGCCCGCTTCATCTTTTACAGTGCCACTCACGTCCGCCTGCTGTGCGAAAGCTGCCGAACCGAGGGCGATGAACACTGCGCTAAGCAGTATCCGCTTCATGCTTTTCAACATAATCTGATATTTTAACGGTTAGTAAATAAAGTTTCCGTCACAAAAGTATCTATCACCGTATGAAACATGTTGCAAATACATTTCCATTCCTATAAAAAATCGTTCATGCAACAAATTTGATACGTTTTGAACGATTTTTCACAGCCGTAACACGCCTGTTGTTGGACGCGAGGTATATACCTGACCGTCAGGCACTTACGAAACGCCTTGCAAAAGGTGGCCTTTTACATTGCAAAAGACGGCCTTTTGGAGCGTAAAAGGTGGCCTTTTACCTCCTGATTTGCCGTCTTTTAGATTGAGAGTTGAGAAGGGAGAATTGATAATTATGATTACCTTTGAGGCTGTCCGCCGACAAGTCAAATCATAATTATCAATTCTCCCTTCTCAACTCTCAATTCTTTTGCAAAACCACTGCTTGCCGGCGGCACGTCAGACTGTGTCGCGCGCCTCGCCGGGTTGCACCCCGAAGTAGTCCTTGAAGCACTTTGAGAAGTACGAAGGCGACGAGAAACCCACCTCGTAAGATATTTCGGAGACGGTCATCTGCGTGGTTTTCAGCAGGCGCTCGGCCTTCTTCAGGCGCGTCACGCGGATTAGCTCCACTGGCGACTGGCCGGTAAGCTGCTTCACCTTGCGGTACATCTGCACGCGGCTAAGCCCTAATTCCGAGCTTATAGTCTCTACACTAAGGCTCGAGTCTGACAGGTGTTCGCCCACGGCGCGGCGGAAACCGTCCATAAACTGGCGGTCGGGGTCTGTCCCGGCGTGCTCTTCCCCGTCTTCCATCGTGGCGTAAACGTATTTCAGCCGCTTTCGGTTTTCCAGGAGGTTGCGCACGCGAGAGAGCAGCACCTTGCTTGAGAAGGGCTTTGTTATGTATGCGTCGGCGCCGCCGTCGTACCCCACCCCCGTGGGGTGCGCACCGCCCGCCGTGATCCAGCACTCCACGCCGGTGGTCAGGTCGGGCAGTGCCTTCCACATAACGCGGGCAACCGGCAGGTTGGGCATGGGCAGAATGGGCTTCACGCACTCGATATCCTGGCAAATCAGGCGCAGGCGGCCGCCCATGTCGATAAGGCTGACCACGATCGCAGGACCGGCCTTGCCCTCAAACACCAGGCGGGCGGGGTCCTTCTCGTTCATGCCGATACCCAGGTGATGGGTCTCGATGCGGGGACGCTCCGCCGCGCAG
>ERZ780076.411-NODE-411-length-20800-cov-7.285948_pt1 | contig 20800 bp, 15 predicted proteins | sample MGYA00511022_ERZ780076 | MGnify/ENA primary metagenome ERZ780076 (study PRJEB29588, sample SAMEA2148733) | human gut metagenome | biome: human gut; feature: human-associated habitat; material: faeces | place: Denmark | collected 2008/2010 ... | reverse complement strand
CCCACGCCCGTAACACCCTACCCCCCCCCCGCCACAAGGACACCGCCGACAGCATGCTCGAACACGGCGGACTTCTTACAGAACACTTTACGCACACCAACGCGGACAAGCTGAACTTCCTGCGGAGAAACCGCATCGTGGCCGGCCTGGCAGACGCTGTTGTGGTGGCGGAGAGCGCCAGCCACGGCGGCGCCCTTGTCACAGCGCGCATCGCCCAAAGCTATAGCCGTGACGTGATGGCCTTCCCCGGCCGCGTGGGCGACGAGTATTCGGAGGGCTGCAACAACCTTATCCGCGACAACAAGGCCGCCCTCATAACATCGGCCGACGACTTTGTGAACGCCATGGGATGGCAGGACGACGCCCGGCTTGCCACGGCACGCCGCACGGGAATCGAGCGCACGCTCTTCCCCGAACTGACAGGCGAAGAGCAGGCCGTGGCCGACATCCTTGCGAAAGGCAACGACCAGCAAATAAACACGCTGTCAACCGCCACGGGCATGGCCGCAGGACGGCTCGCCGCCGTGATGTTCTCACTCGAGATGAAGGGCGTTGTGAAGTGCCGGGCAGGGGGAGTTTATCATTTGATAAGAAGTTAAAGACTTGGTAGTTAAAGGAGTTAGAAGTAGTTATCGCTCGCAAGCTCGCTTAGTAGTTAAAGTCAAATGCTTTGCAACTTGCCAGCCGTATCCCTTTAAGCAAAGGTAATGACTATAACTACTTTAACTACTTCTAACTACTGTAACTACATAAAAAGACAATGAACATCCGCAACATACAGTTCGGGCCGCGCCCGCTTTTCCTCGCTCCGATGGAAGACGTCACCGACATCGGCTTCCGCAGGCTGTGCAAGAGGTTCGGGGCGGCCATGGTATATACCGAATTTGTGAGCGCCGAAGCCCTTGTGCGGTCGGTCAAAAGCACCGTGTCGAAACTCACCATCAGCGACGACGAGCGGCCCGTAGGCATACAGATATACGGCCGCGACGCAGAGTCGATGGCCGAGGCGGCCAGGATTGTGGAGCAGGCCAAGCCCGACGTGATTGACCTGAACTTCGGTTGTCCGGTGAAGAAGGTGGCCGGAAAGGGCGCCGGAGCAGGCATGCTGCGCGACATTCCGCTGATGCTGAAGATAACGCGGGCGGTTGTCGACGCGGTGAAAGTGCCCGTAACGGTGAAGACAAGGCTTGGTTGGGACGCGCAGAACATCGTCATCGAAGACCTTGCCGAGCAGCTGCAAGACTGCGGCATTGAGGCTCTGACCATACACGGACGCACCCGCGCCCAGATGTACACTGGTGAAGCTGACTGGACTTTGATAGGCCGCGTGAAGCAGAACCCGCGCATACGCATACCCATCATAGGCAACGGAGACATCCGCACGCCCGAAGAGGCCGAGCTGGCGTTCGAGCGTTACGGCGTGGATGCCGTGATGGTAGGGCGCGCAACGTTCGGACATCCGTGGCTGTTCAAGGAAATGCGCGACCATCTCGACGGCCAGCCGGAGGACACGTCGCTCACCATCGACAGGAAAATTGACATCCTCGAGGAGCAGCTCCGCATCAATGTGGAGCGCATCGACGAGTATCGCGGCATACTGCACACGCGCCGCCACCTGGCGGCCAGCCCCGTGTTCAAGGGCATTCCGAACTTCCGGCAGACGCGCATCGCCATGCTCCGCGCAGAGACGGTTGACGAACTGACGGGCATTCTGGAACAGTGCAGGGCGATGTTGAGCACCCACCCTACCCCTCCCGAAGTGAGGGAGCTTGATTAGCCTTGGCAATCTGCTACACATTCCACATTGCTCTCATATCTCCCTGTTCTCTCACAACTCACTGAAATCCAATCAATAAATGATGACAGACTTCCAATCACGCACCCGGTTGCTCATAGGCGGCGATGCCGCCGCGCGCCTTTCAGAGGTCAGGGTGATAGTTTTCGGCGTGGGCGGCGTGGGCAGCTGGTGCGTAGAGGGGCTGGTTCGCTCTGGCGTAAGGCGCGTGACGATAGTAGACCCCGACTGCGTATGCCCGTCGAACGTCAACCGGCAACTGATGGCTACTGTGCCCAACGTAGGCCGTGTGAAGGTTGACGCACTGAAAGAACACCTCTTGGAAATCAGTCCGGAAGCAGAGATTGACGCGCGTCACGAGGCGTTCAGCGCCGAAACGGCAGGCCGGTTCGACCTGAAAGAGTATGATTACGTCATCGACGCAATCGACAGTCTGCAGGACAAGATGCTGCTTATCCGCACGGCGTGCGATGCCGGAGTGCGGCTGTACTCGTCGATGGGAGCGGCCCGTAAGCTCGACCCTACGCGCATAAAAGTAGCCGAGTTCTGGAAAGTTGAGGGCTGTCCGCTCGCCCGTTCGCTGCGGCAGGGTTTCAAAAAGAGCGGCGTAAGGCCGTCGCGCAAGTTCCAATGCGTGTACAGCGACGAGCTTCTGCCCAACGCCGGAACACCCCAGGAGCCGCGCGCCAACGGCTCGATGGTACACATAACGGCAGTGTTCGGCTTCACGCTGGCCGGCCTCGTAATCGAGGATGCCGTCAAAGCGCATATAGGATGATTTTCAATGGAAATGCAAAATGCCGTCTTTCACAAGCTGAAAGACGGCATTTTGCGTTGTAAAAGGTGGCCTTTTGCAGACTGAAAGGGCATCTTTTACACAACATGATGTAACGTATTGAAAATCAACCGGTTAACTACAAGACAGAAAAAGTCCCCTTACGGACGCGCCATGCGCCGCAAGGGGACTTTATCTCGGCAAGCTTCTGAAGCCTGTTATTTCTTCTCCGTTTCGGGAAGCATCACCACAGTGACGCTGTTGCCGCCTGCGAAGATTACGTCTTTCATGAACTTGGCAACCTTCTCGGGTGTCAGTGCGTTGACGATGTCCTTGTACTTCGTCACGGTGTCAACGCCGTACTCGTCCATATCGTTGATTGCGCTTACCCAGTAGCGGTTGGTCTTCGCGTTCTCGTCGGCACGCTTCAGCATCAGCTCCTTTACCTTTGTAAGCTTCTCCGCATCAACGGTGGTACACATCTTCTTGGCTTCCTCATTCATTATTTTCAGTGCCACGTCGCACATCTCGGGCTTCATCGGGCATACGCCGACTACCGCACTGAACGGCGTGTCGCCTCCGAGGCGTACAAATCCGGCAGCACCGGTAGTGTAAGCCGCGCTCGCGTCCTCGCGGATTGCCTTCAAGTAAATCATATCGAGGATTTGTCCGGCGGCGTCGGCAGCCACAGCGTTCTCGAGAGAATACGGCACGTCGAGATTGTACCAGTAAATGTAAGAGTTGGCCTTCGGTGTCTCCATCTTGCGCGTGAACTTGTTTTCAACGTTGCCCTTGGCGTAGCTTGACACGGGCTTCCACTCCTCCTTCACGCCGTTTGCAGGCAGAGAGGCTATGTACTGCTCGATGAGCGGACGAATGGCAGCTTCGTCGAAGTTGCCCACGAAGGTAAAGGTGAAGTCACCGGCGTTGGCCGTGCGCTCCTTGGCTATTTGCAGGATGCGGTCGTAGTTTACCTTCTTCAGGTCGTCCATCTGCAACGACTCGAAGCGCGGATTGTGGCTGTATAGGGTCACCATGAGCGAGTCTGAGAATGCCTTTTCAGGCGACAGACCCTGGTTCTTGAGTTGTGTCTCGAGGATGTTCATCAGTTGGCCGTAACTCTTCTCATCCTTCTTTACGTCGGTGAAGTAAAGATATGTCAGCTGGAACAGCGTCTCAAGGTCTTTCGGAGTTGACTGGCCGCTTGCGCCTTCATGCAAGTTAGCCAGCGTGAGGTTGACGTTGGCCTGCTTTCCGGCGAGCGCTTTCTCAAGCTCCGTGCTGCTGAAGTTGCCCAGTCCGCTTGACCCTATGACGGCGTCAAACAACTTGGCGTTGACGATATCGCTTTCGGGAAGCAGTGAAGAGCCGCCCTTCGACGTTGCACTCATCACGATTTCGTCATCCTTGAAGTCGGTCTTTTTCAGCAATACGCGTGCTCCGTTAGAGAGGGTAAGCTCCTTGTAGCCCAGCGCGGCGTTCTCCTTCTCGCTCACGATGCTGCCTTTCTTGGGTAGTTCCTTGATGAGCGGCTCGTTCTTCACGTTGTCAACCCATGCCGTAAGCTGCTCTCCGTGAACGGCGTCAATGGCCGCCTTGATGGCCTCGGGCGTAGGATAAACGGCTCCGTCCTTCTCTGTGTATGTAGCATAGACCACGAGGTTGGTGTCAGATACGCTGACAAGCTCCTTTATTATCTCATTGGCAAGGTCGACGGGAAGCATCGGCGTTACCTGCTGCATCATCTGATACTGGTCTGTGAGGGAAGGTATCGGCTCGTTGGCGAGGAAGTGGTCGCGGTACTGGTTGCCCCAGAAGCTGTTTTCCTGCTTGTCGCGGTTGGTGTAAAGCTTCTCCAACCAGCTCATGTATTCATCCTTTGCGCGGACGTACTCGGTAGCGGTATAGCCGAACTTGGCGGCGCGCATCACCTCGCGCATTGCCGCCTTGATGGCCTCTTCGGTCTTGCCGGGCTTCGGCATGATGTCGAGCGAGAAGGCGTCCTTCGTCTTTGAGTAGATGTACTCGCCGTCATATACATACGCAGCTACGAACGGGCAGTCGGGGTTCTGCGCCACCTCGGAGAGGCGCGAGTTAAGCATCTGCGTGCAGGTGTACACCCCGTACTGTTGCATCAGGTACATTACGTTGCTCTTCAGGCTGTCGGGGAAGGCGTCGTGCTTGAACATTATTGAAATGCCGTCAGTCCTTTGCTCCTTGTCCTTGTCAACGATGATGATTGCCTCGTTGTTGTCGGGCACGGGTTCGTCAACCACCGGTACGGGGTTCTCGGGCATCTTGATGGAGCTGAACATCTCCTTTATTTTCTGTTCGGTGCGGTTCACGTCAACGTCGCCCACCACGATGATGGCCTGGTTGTCGGGTCTGTACCACTTATGGTAGTACGCACGCAGGGCCTCGGGCTTGAAGTTGTCAACCACCGACATAAGTCCGATGGGCATACGCTTGCCGTACTTGCTGCCGGGATACAGCTTCTCGAGGTTGCGCTCCATCATTCTCTGGCCGGCGGAAGAGCGCAGACGCCATTCCTCGTGGATTACTCCGCGCTCCTTGTCTATCTCCTTGGCGTCGAGCGTGAGGCCGTTTGACCAGTCCTTGATTATGAGCAGGCACGAGTCGAGCGACGCTGTGTTGGCCGAAGGCACGTTGCACACGCGGTAAACGGTCTGGTCAACGGCGGTGTAAGCGTTGAGGTCAGAGCCGAACTCCACGCCGATTGAGCGCAGGTACTCGATGAGCCGGTCGCCCGGATAGTTGTCAGAGCCGTTGAAGGCCATGTGCTCAAGGAAGTGGGCGAGGCCGCGCTGGTCCTCCTCCTCTTGTATAGAACCTACCCGCTGTGCGATGTAGAAGTTCACACGGTGCTCCGGATAATCGTTATGGCGTATGTAATATGTAAGGCCGTTGGGCAGTTTGCCAATCCTTACCGCGCTGTCCACGGGTATGGGAGGCAGCTGCATTCCTTGCGCCATAACTGCCGCTGCGCTCGTGACGAACAGCACTGCGGCGACGAAAAGATGTTTTAATTTCATAAAAGTTTGGTTTAAAATGTGTACAAATATAGTTTTTTCCACGATTGGCGATATTGTTTGTATTCTAAATTTAATAAAATTTATATGTTTCGCGTGCAATGTCGGCCATTCCGCATACATGCTGTCAGGTTTCATCCCGGCTTCCGCCGTCGTATTCCAGGATGTCGCCCGGCTGGCATTCCAGCTCGCGGCAGATTGCCTCAAGCGTAGAGAAGCGCACCGCCTTGGCCTTGCCTGTCTTGAGGATTGACAGGTTCGCCTGCGTAAGCCCTACACGCTCGGCCAGCTCGGAAAGCGACATTTTGCGCCGAGCCATCATCACATCCAAATTGACTATTATCTTTCCCATATTTCAAAGGTAAAAAGGTAAAAAAGTGAAAAGGTAAAAAAGCAAGGCATTTGTCCTTAACTCCTTTAACTACACTAACTCCTTTAACTCCCCAATGTTTCTTATATCGTCAGTTCCTGTTCTTCTTTCATTTTCAGCCCGATGGCGAACGCCTCGGCCACAACCACAGCGAAGAGGCCGAAGATGACGCTGGTTACGTTGGCTGCCGAGCCGTAATCAGCCACGTAGCCCGTAAGGCTGAGCGACTGTCGGGCAAGATACGTGTCGTAACAGCCGTCGGCCGTGGCTATGACTCCAGTCGCAACGAGACACCAGCCGACCATGCGCAGCAGCGTGATGTTCTTCCGCGTGAAGATGGCGTTTCTGTTGACGTTGCGCACGAAGAGGATGAAGGCCACGAGGGCGGCCACCCCCGCCAAGCCGTAAAGCAGCGTGTAGGCCATCTTGAACACCACGGAGCCAAGGCCGTGGCCTTCCTTCATGGGGACAATCAGCTGCGTAGGCCACACCTCATAACGCTTGTCTGCACCCTTGTCAGCCACGGTCACGGCGTTCTCCCTTGTCATTTCAACCGGCAACAGCGATATGTAGCAGCAGTTGGCAGGGCTGGTTTCGGTCACGGGGCGGCGCTCCGTGCCGTGCTTCATGCCTGCGGTAAAGCCAGCCACAAATGTGTTCGACATGGAAAGCAGGTCGCACACAATCACCACGAAGATAAGAACACAAAACAGGTTGAGTCTCTTTTTCATAACAGTTTCAGTCTTTCCGCGCTTCATGTCCGCCGCCATGCAATGCCGGCAGCGGACATTCCACACATTTATTTATAATTAGAGAGAGTATTTCCCGAAATCATCGGCGTTATCGTTATTTGATGATTATTTATCGTTTATCGATATGCAAAGATATGGACAAAATCCGAATGTTCCAAACTTTTTCAATAAATATTTATCGAAAAACGATAATTTAACATTCATAAGCACATCAACCGCGGCCTGACTGCGCGCCAACCGATTTCCAACATGCCGCATTTCGCCTTCCGAAAGGCCACCTTTTAGCGTGCAATATGCCACCTTTTGCACGCCAAAAGGCGGCATATTGGAAACGCGCTGATAATCAACGATATGGCAACGGCTGCCTTGCGGCCTTCCAAACGCTCCAAAAACACGTTACAACCACACCGGAACGGCACGCCAAGCGACGGCGGAGCAACACACGTCAAGACAAAAGAAAAATGCCAAACAGCCGCAAAGCAGCCGTTTGGCATCCGCCTCCGTGACCCCGTTGGGAATATTAAGGGTGCATTTTAATAAAATCGAATGCAATCGAATAAAATAAACAAGTCTGATAATCAATGTGTTATGTCTATTTTGTTAAATAGTGTTGCACGCCAAAAAGACGCCAATTTTCATTCATTTTCATAAAGGACGCCAAAAAGACGCCAAAAATATTTGCCTCTAAGTATGGTTTTTCGTACCTTTGTGTTGTCAAAAATCTTTACGTTATGGCACAAATAGAATTAAGACTGTCAAGCAAGAAACTCACCAACGGAAAGAGTGAAATACTGCTAAGGTTCTACAACGGCAAGAAATTCAACCTTCGTGCAAAGAGCGGCGTATACATAGACCCTAAATATTTTGAGTACGAGATTGATTGGGGCAAGACTGTCGAATCAGGTATCAAGATGCCCAAGAAAACAATAAGCTCAACAACAAAAGGCAACGCATTAAAGAACGGTTATGTGTTGCGACAGAACGGGGATATTGTTATTAACGAACAACGCATTATCAGCAACAGTGAACGTGAGGATATAAAAGCGAAGCAAAAGACCATAAACGACCTTAAGAATTTCATATTCAAGTGTTATGAGTCGGCTGAAAAGACAGACTTGAAGGATGATTGGCTGAAAATGGTTGTCGACAGGTTCTTTCATCCAGAGAATTACATGACACCCGAAGAGATAGAACGGAACAAGACTTTCTTTGAACTGTTTGACGAGTTCCTCAAGGAAAAGGAGTTCAGTGATGACAGGGAAAGAGGTATGCAGGTGTTGAAACGTGACATATGGAGGTTCACTAAGTTCCAGCAGACCATGGGTAAGCGTAAGGATTTTACTTTCAACGTAAACGACGTGACCAAGGATGACATTGAGGATTTCCGCGACTACCTGAAAAATGAAAAGGCGCTCTCGGAAAGATATCCGAAACAGTATGCCAAGATGATAAAGGAACAGCCCAACGGTATAAGAAGGGGACGTTTGGATATAGAGGTACGTGGCAACAATACTATAATAACCCTGATGAAAAAACTAAGGAGTTTCTTCTCATGGTGTTACGATGAGGGCAAAACCAAGAATAGACCCTTCGACGGTGTTAAGATAGGTGTAGAGAGATACGGTACGCCTTATTATTTATCATCGGATGAGCGCGACAAGATTGCGGAAACAGACATGCCGACCGAGCATTTGAAAACACAGCGGGACATATTCGTGTTTCATTGCTTCGTAGGTTGCAGGGTCAGCGACCTCATGAAACTGACTATGGGTAACATAACCGACGGAGTGCTGGTATATACGCCGCATAAAACGAAAGATGAAGGGGACGCCACACAAGCAAGGGTTCCACTACGTACATTGGCCGCGGAGTTGATTAAGAAATACAAAGGTGTTGATAAACAGGGACGTTTGTTCCCTTTCATTTCACAAGTTAAGTACAACGAAGCCATAAAGGAGATATTTACCATTGCAGGGATAATCCGTAAAGTGGAAGTACGTAATCCAAAGACCGGAGAGATGGAGCTTTGTCCGATTAACAAGATTGCAAGCAGCCATATTGCACGCAGGACCTTTGTCGCTAATGCATATAAATATGTGTCAGACCCGAACATTGTAGGCAAGATGTCCGGTCACGTTGAAGGCAGCAAGGCTTTTGCAAGATACCGCAACATTGACGACGATATACTTAAAAACGTCATTGACAAGATGTAATGCCTCAATAGCCCCAATTTAATACACCACGATTTTATTACAGCCGTATTCCGAAAAGGAGTGCGGCTTTTTTGTTTGTCTATTGTACAAAACTCCAATAAACTAAGATTTATAACGGTTACATAACGTTATATAACCATTCGCCAGAAATCAAGCGTTTACATATATTTTTACATCAAGTCCGTCTTACCTTTGCATCGTCCCTTGCGACCAGCGGTGTCTCTGTTTCATCGTTGGCTACCTGGGAAATGGTATCACCAAGGATAATCCTTAAACAGAGGTGAGAGCCGAAGTTTATTATTAAAAAGTAAAAAATTGAAAATAAACGATTTGATTTCCGATGGCAGTAATAATATAAGTATTACGGTCGGAATAAGTGACTTGAAAGAGTTCGGCCTGTCATTAATAGAAGAAGGTCGGGCGATGGGAAGGGGTGAAGCGATTCCTGAAGCCTATCTTACCCCTAATGAAGTGGCAGAAATGCTGGGAGTGTCTAAAAGCACGTTGTGGAGGTGGAACAAATCAGGCTATCTCTGTCATACCAAGTGTGGACGCAGACCTTTTTATAGAAGGTCTGATATTGACAAACTCATTAAAAAATGAACGGTTTACAAACAAGTCCTGTGACCGTTGAATCGGAGCAGGCAACCGCTTACGCAGCGGAAGAGAGACATAATAAGGAATTGTTAAAAATCGCAAAAATGATGGAAGAAAAAGGATGTCTTGTCAGCTCTCAAGGAGGGTTTCAGGACAAAAGTGAGAAAATTGAGGTTGCAGGCACAACCGTACAAGAATCAGATTCGTATGTTGTTGATGCAGAAGCCTGTAAGGACGCTGTCCAAAAAATCAAGGAGGTAGCCCCCGAGCAAATTTTGGAGGTTATGCCTGGGCTGTTGACAATTTTAGACTTTAACGGTATCATTAATGTCGGCAAGATTAAGATAGGCAGGCTTGTGATGAACAGGTGGCCTAAGCAAAAGTCAGTCAATAGCATGGCTTTATCGATTATGGCGGACGGCATTCAGGTAATGCTGCTTGTCATTCCGGGAACTGTCGCTGTCATGATGGGGTACGACGTGGAGGATTTCGACGGCAATCCCATACCAGAAGAACAACTTGTACAGACGGTCATTATTGTTGATGGGCAGACAAGGTACATGGCAATCAGGAAAATCATGAATGAACATCCAGACAAGGCTCCGACCAACGTGCTCGCTTATTTCCCGACCAACTGGATAAACTTGACGAGGATGCTACAAACCATAAACCTCAAGGTATTCACTTGGAAGAACAGCGACTTCATCTGTGGGCTGGAACGTGCAGGGAACATCAGCGATGAAACGGCGAGGGCATTGTCTTTCGTCCGACAGCTTGAAAGACAGGGATACAACTTCACCGCGGCTTGTGAATGGATGACTTTGGTCAAGGGAATCATCAGGAAACCGTCACTTGTCAAGGCTATGAACGCGACCGACTCCATGTTGTGCTATGACAATTCCGAATACGGCATCAAGATTCATGAAACGGCAAAGTCTAAATTCACGGACAACAACGAGAAAGCCCTGAAGAACAAGACCGTGCCGGAGTTCATCATCGACAAGTGGAACAACGCCTGCAACGAACTCAACAAGAAGGAGGCTACCTCTTATATTATAGCCTACCTCAATGGACTGGCAGACAAGGACGTTGCTGAAATAGTTTCGCCCTCCGGTTACAAGCGTGGCAACGGGAAACCAAAGGCAGACTTCACCAAAACACAGCTGGAGGACTCGTTCCAAAGGTTCAATAAAGCCAATCCTTTTGCGGCGTTCAAGGCCAATACAGAACAGGGAGAATAAACAACAAATTCATTAATCATGGAGGCCGTGGTTGTAACATGGCTGCGGCTTCCTTAAATTCTTATTTTTATATGAACAAACAACAAAAGCCGGACAAGATTATTGACGGACGCATGATGCGGTACAGCGCAAAGTTCAATGTCTGGGTAAACAGTGACGGTGATTATGTATACCGCGAGTACAACAACAAGGATTACAACAGGCCGTTGATAATCCACAAGAGACCTGACGGCTCTAAATATCTGAATACAACACATCCGGGTATCATTGAGCTTGACGAACTTGTTGCGGACTGCTATGTCCCCAAGCCCCAGGACGCGAAGAAGTACACACTTGTCCATAAAGACAATAATAAATGTAACTGTAAGGCTGCCAATCTTGAATGGGGGCTTGACATGGCGGCATATAAAGCTTATCTGCTCAGCAAGAAACGAAAAACATCGAACGGATTAACCGTTTCCTACACAGGCGAAGTTTATGACGGCAAAGACGAGCTTGCGATTATTGACCATGTTTATGACGGTGATACGGAACGCTTTGTTGCAATAGACCCGTATTACCGCTATTACAGGAAAAACAGCTATGGGCGTGAGGAACCGTTAAAGGCATACCCTGACGACTTGATGGCGGAGGCAGAGTTTGTGGAAGGCAATAAATCTGATTTTACCAATCCGAAAGTTTTGCACATAAACGGTGACTATCTCGATTTCAATGATGACAATCTCGTATGGACTGACATGAACTCGCCTGAATACCAAAAATACATGGCTAAGAAGCGGAATGATATTGCAGCCTTGACGGACAAACTTAACGAACACAACCATTAAGCGGTAGCCAAGAGCAAGTACGTCTTGAGGTTATTGTAAAACCCCAATAATTTATGGACACCCTTTTAATCAGGGCGAGGATAAGGCCACCACCTGTCCTTGCAAGCCACAACTATGTCCTTATATTTTTAGAATGCATGGATGTAGTAGACTGATAAACAAACAGTTAACATAAAAAATAAAAATTCAAATTAAAAAAAATGCCAAAAGACAATTTTATAAGGCTGCAATTCGATGGTTTCACCAGCAGCCAGAACAACAATAAAACAATGAAAAGCGACAAGTACCAAGTAACTCCCAAAGCGGAATACAGTTCAATGGACGAGGTTGTGTATGAATACATGAACAACTTTGACACACTGATGGAAAAAGTTGAAGACGTGGTAAAAAACAATCCACAAATATTCCACCCTCAATGTCCTAACGACGGGAATTCGTATGCAGCAGTTACTGTGCCTATAAAAATGGGTGATGGTTATTCCGTTTATTTCGGAACGTTTTGGCCTGAAAAGGAAGGTGCCATAGCAGTAATTCCAATAAAACGATTCCGTCTTAAAGGGAGTAAAAGCCAAAACAAGTTGGGAATCATAGTTCCTGAAAACTGTGGCGATGAAAGCTTGGCTGTTTTCACAGAGGATTTCCTGCAAAAGGTGGATGGTTTGCCGGATTGTAACGAAGGCCTCTTTTTCTTTCTATCGTGTCATTCGGGGTTGCTGTCCGCTCATGGTAAAGATGTTCGCTGGCTCTTCGATGAGGGTATGGCTATCGGGCAAGTGTTTGATGGGTTCTACTATTTCGATGAGTTTACGGACACGATAAAGTTTCCGATGGGGAATTTGACCACTAAGGAAATCAAAAACCTCGAGATGAAGATGTGGAAATTGTAAACGGTTTGAAATCCACTTGACCTGACTCTAACTGCCTCTCCCTGTCATTCTCCGGACAAGCATGATGGGGAGGGGTTTCAATTCACGGCCTTTTGCATTGCGATTAGCCGTCTTTTGAGTGGTGATTGATGGCCTTTTACAAACCAATTGACGACCTTTTGCAAAGCGTGAAAATAAGACAAGTAAAACAACGGATAATTAACGACAAGAACGAAGGTATATGGCATCGGTAAGGATAAAGTTTCGCCCATCGACGGTAGAGGGCAAGGAAGGAACTTTGTATTTTCAGATTATACACAAGAGGGTGGCGAGGACTGTCTTCACCGATTGCCGTGTATTTACGTCTGAGTGGAACAACGTTTCTTCATCGGTAATAACCAGAGGTACGGAGGAAAGGAAGGCGTATCTTGAAATGGTGGCCTCAAAGTTGAAATGGAGCTTGGAGCGGTTTACCAAGATTATAGCCGGGAGGGAGAAAGAAAAGGCGGACTACACTGTTGACGACATTGTTTCGGAATACAACAGGCAACCGGAATGTCCTACTTTATTCAACTTCATACGCTCGATGATAACAAAGAAGACTGCTGCAAAAAGGTACGGCACCACAAAGACATACCGTGATTCGTTGGCCAGTTTCTCTTCTTTCAGGAACGGTAAGGATATTACTTTCGATAACCTCAATGAAGACGTAATAAACCAATACGAGGCATGGATGAAGAATAAGGGGCTGAAAAGGAACTCATCTTCGTGCTACCTTAGAACATTTAAAACCTTGTACTTGAAAGCCGTAGAATTGGGATTGACCGATGACAGGGATATTTTCCGTCATGTGTTCACGGGCTTCGCGACTACAACCAAGCGTGCCATATCAATCGACGCGATAAAGGCAATAAGGAAACTCAATCTGGAAAACAATCCTGCCCTTGCTTTTGCCCGTGATATGTTCATGTTGAGCTTGTACTTGCAGGGGATGGCTTTCGTTGATATTGCCTACCTGAAGAAATCCGACATAAGGAACGGGCAGTTGCAATACTCACGCAAGAAGTCGGGACAGACACTCACAATAAGCTGGGAAAAGCCGATGCAGGAGATTGTGGACGCCTACTCACACTTGACTAAAGACACACCTTATTTATTGCCCATCATAACCAAACAGGATGGTATGGAGAGGAAGCAATATGAAAAAGCGGAGCACAACGTCAACCGAAACCTGAAGAAGATAGGTGAAATGGCCGGGCTTCATATTCCGCTTACAACCTACGTGGCAAGGCATTCCTGGGCTTCAATCATGAGGGACATGGGTAACGACATAACGGTAGTGGGTAAAGGGCTGGGACACAGCGACATAAAGACAACGCAAATATACCTCTCCACTATAGACACAGCTGTTGTAACGAGGGCCAACAAGCGGTTTCTCGGCAGGATCTTGAAGTGAAAAAACGGGGTGGAAATGTTTTACTAACGTGGAGGTTTCATAAGTATGAAGCGGTGTTTTGCTGTAAAGTGTTTAATATCAACACGTTAGTTTATGGCTTGCTGGTTTTTAGTCAAACAATGCGCGTTTTAGTCCAACACAAAAGAAAATTTTTCATCAAAAAAGTCCTCCGAAAGTGCCGTAAATCCGCTGTTTTTCGTAACTTTGCAGGCAAGTGGAGGTTTTATACTTATGCAACGGTGATATATCCTCCATAGGAACAAGAACTAAATTAAGGAAACAACAAGGAATTTTGTGGTATGGAAATGAGAAAAATGAAGCCTGCAACGCTTTGTTCGTCACACCACATAACAACGGTAGGTAATCGCCGCTGAGTTTCGTCCGGGATACCCTCCGTTACGCCTGAAAGATAATGCGATAAAGCCCAATGGAAACAGGCCGCTTTACACAGTCATTCATCTTGAAAAGGTACTTCAGAACTTTCATGCGGCCGTCATGAAGGGAACGTGGAGAACGTGCTTTCCGCAAGACATTTGATTATGGTTTCCTATATTAAACTCCGGCCTTACTTTCCTCGCTTTCATGAAGGACAAGCTTAACAACGTAGACTTCCGCTGGTATATCGTCCGTACCAGGCCCCACCGTGAAAAAGCTACCGTGGAACTTCTTGAGAAATACAAGGCGGAGAACAGCAACATACTTGAAATATACGCCCCTGACCGTACTACCGTAGATGTCGGTTTAGGTAAGGAAATAAAGAAAGGGCCTCTTTTTTCAGGTTTTGTATTCGTCCTGGCAACACAGAAAGCATTGTCGGAATTTCTCGGCCGATATTCAATGGAGGAGTTCATTCAGTACGAAAGAAAGACGGAAAACGGAAAGAAAGCGTCGATGAGCGTAATCCCAGAAGAGCAGATGAGGCAGCTTAAGGATTATAACGAGAACTACCCTGACACAGCAATACCCCTTGAACGTCCTTACACCGACTACGCATTCAACCCCAAAACAAACGAGCCTAACGACATTGTAAAGGTGATTGACGGGCCACTTGCAGGAACTGAAGGATACATCACCAAGTTTAGGAGGGACAAAAGACTTGTATATCATTTGAAAGGACTTGACAGGGCTGTATCAATACCTAATATCTGGAACTTTCACGTAGTAAGGGTTCACAATGCCGAGGGTGATAAGCAGACAATAGGGACAATCAAGGAAAGGGCTGTTGATTTGTTGATAGGTTTAATACAAGGTTGCGGTTATGGGGACAAGACGCTTCCTATGCTCTATGAATTTATCGAAGAGTTAACATTCAAGCCCTCTTTGGTGGATTTTTGCAAGAGTTTGTATAATAAAGGACACAAAGAGTTAAGCCAAAGAGTCGCAAAGCTCAATACTAAAAACGCAGAATTAATATTAAACCTAATCCGTTACGAGAAGGACAATTCGGGTTATGTAAAATCAAACTGGAACAAACTGGTAATCAGGCCATTCCTCACTCCTACTCCCGGTTCTGAATTAAAAGATAACCAACACGAAATCGAGATACAACATACCAACTTCACCGAGATAATAAGGAAAGTAGATATAACGGAGCAAGTGTATTATCCAAGCAAGGAAGAGGAAGGGACAATTACCACGCCTTATTATGCCCACGTTGGAATAATACAAGACAAGGAGAACGATAATTTCACTCTTTTTGCTAACTGGGATTATTTTCTTGGTGAGTATTTTATGACAGCAGGAAAGGCAAACGAGAAATTGGTGAAAGGGACAAAAATACAAGCGGTAAACAACCCTGACAATCCTGAAAGAAAGGAAGGCAAGGAAAATAAAGTGGACAAGGAAAAGCTGATTGAGTCGTTCCACAATTATGCCCCTACCTTATACGATGTCCTAACCAACGAAATTTCAAAAGTTAAACCAATACAAAACTTTAATATAGGAAAAGAACGGCTCAATGTAATGGCAATAACTGTAACATCAGAAGCCGGCATTAATGGAGCGAAGGACGAACTTATAAATACCTGTACCGACATCTGCAAAGAAATAAACACCACTACCCACCTTGCCGTTTGGAGAAGGTATCTTAGGACTGTTTGGCTGCATATTTAAAAGGTGAAAAGGTGAGGACGTGAAAAGGGAAAAATGAAGTTAAGGAGGCAAGACAGTGAAAAAGCGGCAGAACAACAACCAATCTTCAAATATAACCATAACTTCTGAAGCTATATTCAAGAAGAGGTGGCAGAAACTTCATCACCCGACCATGAATGTAGATGGTGACGTGGCTTTTTATTACGGTGTCTACAAGCAATTCCATGACATCGCAAAAGGAAGTGCCGGGAATATGAACGAATACTACCTGCTCCAATTGGTTCTGCTTGTCGAAAATACAGCTTCCGTGGATATTGATTCATCTTATAGCGTGATTTACAGAAGTTTGGGTAACATGGCGTTTTATTGGATTGACAAATTAGGTGTTAATATAAAAGACACGAATTTACTTTACAATACTCTAACTCAAGTTGTAGCCGATGCACCCGAAAGCAGCATGAAACTATGGATAAGGGAAAATGTCTTGTCAGGTGATTTCCAAAGGCTTAAGGATGTCGCTTCGTATTTCGCACTTCAAGACTATACGGTAAGAAGAATATATCCCAACCTTCAATACCGGAAAGAGGCGTTTCTTGAGCTTGCTGGTGGAGACAATAAAATGGCAAGGGAAATGCTTGAATCCGACTTGGCTTTCAACTGGCATGACAAGGAAGGCTGTACATTGCTTTCGAGAATTGCGAATAGTTTCAGGAGGTATGAGGACGGAAAGGAAGTGATTACAAACCTGGAAACTGTCAAATTTTACCCATTGGATTCATACCTGCCGTTGGAAAGCAAAGACGGTGAAAATACAGTGACGATAGTGAAAAAAGACAATTCCATCCTTGATGTCATATTCCCTGTCCGCGTTTCAGAAAGGAAGATTGAGGATATGTGCTTTGTCGGCCAGCTTGTTTCATATCTCGGGAAAACTTACGTCAATGGCCCTGTTGCGTGGTTGAATAAAAAAGAATTCGACTTATGGGACAGCGGTATTTTCTTGAACAACATACATGAAGCCGAGGAAGAGGATGCAAGACATAAGTTTTTCACTACAAAGTTCGGAAAGAAATACACTCTCTATCAAGATCTTTACGGTGAGTTCGAGAAGGATGAAAACGGCTTCTATACTGACGAGCCGAATATTCTTGATTTCCTGAACTTCTTGGGAGAAATATCGGAGCGGAGTAAAAGCAACGAAATGACAAGCAGAGAATAATAACAATACTGCGAAAGACCATGCTTTATGATAACTATTAAAATACCGACTTCACCTCTAACATCGACTAGGCTGCAATCCTCATGGTATGAACTAAGGAAACGATGATTGAGATAGGCTAAAAAATCGACCTTTATGTAAGCCCAAACTTGAAGGAAGACAAGACAGCAAGGATGTTGACGGGCAAAATACTTAAAAAATCCTCTAGCCACGCTTTGTTCACTGTTAAAAACCGAACTGCAATTAGTTGAAGAATTCATAAAGGCCAGATCTAACAAGTACATCACGAGGAAAATGAGGGGAACTTGCTACAAGCTGCAAAAATATGCCATCGTATAGACTTACAAGGAATTTGAAGCCGGAGAATGGATGATGTTGATGCTGGATCGCATCAGGGTGTCATAGTCAACCAGCCTTCCTGCAATACTTTCTATGGTAGAGAAAACCGGGAAAGCTCTGAAATACAAGGACTTGAGGATGCTGGCGATACTGAATGAGTTGTAAAGAATCGGGGAAAAGGTCGTAAAAGTAAACCGAATTTTAATCTTATTTTAGACATCTGCTTGAAAAAGAGGTATATCAGTATTGGACGCTTACTTAAAATATTTACAAAATGAATTCTTTCGACATAATACAGCGTGGACTTCTCATAGTTACAGTTGCAGCTTTGCTTTGGTCACAATATAGCGACCGTAAACAACGTAGGCAAGTATGTTTGCCGAATACACTAAGCGTTATCAGGACATTATTCTGTCAATGCCTGACATTGTTTATTCAGGTGTAGGCGAACTTGACGCTCTGTCTTTGAAGCACCTTCAACTCTATTTTGACCTTTGTAGCGAGGAATATCATTTATGGCGAAATGGTATAGTACCTAACGATATCTGGAAACTATGGAGTGAAGAAATGCGTATAACCATACAAAATCCTATCTATCAAAAGGCATGGAATAAGTTTCGCAATGATTATTACAAAACATTCCAAACATATTTTGATACCGAGATAACAGGTTATAACTCTACTCAAGATTAAAATCCAATAAACAGTGAAAGACATTCGCAACCCATTCAAAATTGTATCTTTTTATGTCAGACACTTCAGCAAACAATAAACGTATTGTTAAAAATTCCGCTTTTCTATATATCCGTATGTTTTTGCTGATGGGAATTGGCTTTTATACGGTTAGGGTTATTTTGGAAGCATTAGGTGTTGAAGATTTGGGAATATATAATGTCGTTGGCTCACTTGTTGCCATGTTCGATTTCATCTCGTCAGGTTTGACAAACTCAACACAACGGTATATCAATATTGGACTTGGAAAAGGAAATATTAAGTTAACCAATAAATATTTTTCCCAAAGTTTAGTCATACATATAGGCTTTGCCTTGTTTATAGCTTTTCTTTCAGAGACAATAGGATTATGGTTCGTATATAACAAATTGGTCGTGCCTCCTGAACGTTTTGAAGCGGCTGTTATTGTATTTCATTTTTCCGTTATTGCATTGTTTCTACGCCTTATTAAGGTCTGTTTTGAAAGTGATATTATCGCAAGAGAAAAAATGTCCGTATACGCTTATCTCAGCGTTTTTGAGGGAGTGGCAAAACTATTAATTTGCTATGCTGTAATTAACAACCATACTTTTGACAAATTGGTTTATTACGGTTTCTTGCTTCTTTTTGTCAATTTATTAATAACATTATTTAATGTCGTATATTGCCTTTTGAAATATCCGGAAACACATTACCGTTTCTATAGCGACAAAAATGTATATAAGCAATTGCTTTCTTTTATTGGCATAAATTCTTTCGGCGTTATTTCATGGGCAATAGGCAAACAGGGATTAAATATTGTATTAAACATGTTTTGTGGTCCTGCAGTGAATGGAGCAAAAGGGATTGCCTCAAATTTAGACCGTGTTGTCTCACAGTTCGGCTCAAACATAGATGTTGCTGTAAGGCCCCAGATAACAAAGCTTTATGCTCAAAATAAAATAAGCCAAATGACAGCTTTGGCCATGAAGTCTACAAAATACATATTTTATGTTGAGGTATTAGTTTCAATACCTTTTTTATACCAAACCAACAACATATTGTCTATTTGGCTTAAAGAAGTCCCTACTTATACGGTAATGTTTGTCCAACTAATGGTTATAGAATCTCTGTTTAATGTTTTGGGAAGCGGGTTTAACACTATGTCTTTGGCATTGGGCAAAATAAAAGATACACAAGTATATGGACGTTTAATAACTTTATCGGTTTTGCCATTTTCATATTTAGTACTTCATTTCACGCAAAATCCATTTTGGCCGATGTTAATTTCTGTTAGCTTTGCCTTAGCTTATTCGCTTCTACTTGTTTATATAACAAACAAATATTTACATTTTGGCCTGCGATATTATTTACGAACTATGGCTTGGCCCATTTTAAAGGTAATTACATTTGTTTATACTGGATGTTATATATTGAACGGTATTATTGCAATAGACAATAAATGGATTGCATGTATAAGTTATACAATAATTTTGTGTTTTTATGCAGCAATAGTTATGTTTGTAGTTGGATTTGAAAAAGATGATAAAATAAAGCTCTTACATTCTTTTAAGAATAAAATCTTAAGAAATCATTTCGATGAAAGATTTTATTGATGTAAAAAATTTTCTAGATAAGATCATTTAAAAACTGAAAGTATATTTAATTGTCTGTAAATACTATTATAAATATTTAAGGATAGGAACAAAATAAGTTACAGGATAATAATTTACATTTTATAATTACATCTACAATACTATTTTATTACGATTTTCCCTAATTAAAAATAATTTTTAATGATACCAAAAGTAATTCATTATTGTTGGTTTGGTGGAAATTTGAAATCGGCAGCCATTGAACATTATATAAACACATGGAAAAATGTTCTACATGGATATGAGATAGTGGAATGGAATGAAACAAACTTTGATGTTAACTCCACGGTCTGGACAAAAGAGGCGATGGATTGCCATAAATATGCCTTTGTTTCAGACTATGTTAGGCTGAAAGTCTTATATGAACACGGCGGTATATATTTGGATACAGATGTTGAAGTTTTAAGGCCATTCGATAAACTTTTAGACTTGCCGTATTTTATCGGTGCGGAAAATACAATTCATGGTATAAATACAGCGACAATTGGGGTAGAACCGAAGAAACATTGGATAAAACAATGTCTTAATCATTATTATGGTAGACATTTCATCGTTAACGGACGCATGGATATACGTGTTAATCCTGAACTTATAAAGGATTGTCTTTTAAAATATGGCTATAACATAAAATATATATCTTCGATGAATGAATTTTCTCTACAACCTGCAGACTTTTGCATATTCCCTGCATCATGGTTTAGTCCTATAAAAAAAGGTGTATGTCTCGCAAATGAATCGACATATGCAATCCATCGCTATACTGGATCATGGGGATATAAAATGAATTGGAGAAAACGAATGACAAATAAAATTAAAGATTGGGCGAAAGCAATTCTTCCTTCATCAATCACAACATATATATTA